>Ga0189291_100208_pt1 | contig 40794 bp, 48 predicted proteins | sample UW1redminimetaG_FD_130331 | JGI IMG/M metagenome (GOLD analysis project Ga0189291, IMG submission 130331) | Marine microbial communities from the Costa Rica Dome - UW179B-red mini metaG | ecosystem: Environmental > Aquatic > Marine > Oceanic > Photic zone | place: Costa Rica: the Eastern Pacific... | reverse complement strand
GAACCGCTTTCTTCAAGCGGCGGAAGATCATTGACTGACAGCATCGCGTCGCCGGTTTTGATGCAAGCTGGTTTGGAGTTCCAAGACGGGTGTAATCCGTTGCGCCTGGATGTCGTGTGCCACCATCCCTAGGATAAGGCATATCGACAGACAGGCAAAAAAAGAAGCCACACGGCGTAAGACTCCTTATTTATTCGGTTCTGTTTTCCGATGGAACGCTCTCACCATAAAGGGCTGTAGTGACTGAGGAAAACAAACCGGACTTTCTTTCGTTCAATATCTGCGAATGTCTTTGCCCGACTTGACGTGAATTGATTGCACATATTTTGCAATTGTGTTGCAATCTTCATTTTATGGTATAATATTTAATAAAATAACATATTTTCGTATATTGCTTGAAAAGTCAGTTCAGGCCTGCCGCTTTGGAGAACATGGCATCATGAATAGAAGATTTGTATTTCGACGAACTTTCATTATTTGGATATTTTTTGGCCTAGTTTGTTTTTACTTTGCAAGCGATGTCTTTATTCATCTAGGTCTTTTCCAGAAGCCAGAGCACTGGGTACAGGCGTGTTACATGGCTGTTTCTCTATTTTGCTTTGCTGGAGCTGGCTTTGTTAGTTCCAGCGTAATGAGGCCCCGTCAGAAATCTCCAACTCACTGGGAAACTCTCTGGTCTTACTATGCATTGTTCTCAATTGTGATTGGGGCGACCATGATTTTCATGGCTTTTGAGGTAAACCAATTTGATGGGCCAACGATCGAAATGGCGATAGCCAGTTTGACTATGGCGTTTCAGATTGCGGCGCTGATTGTTTGGCTCGGTTTTCACGAGGACAATCAAGCACAGGAAGCTATTACGGAGGGAGCAACCAATGTCTAACTCACGATTTTTGAGGAAGCACTTTCTTGCTGCACTCCCTATCATTACTTTCATTCTCATGATGGTTTTCTTTGTCGTTGCCTTCGTACAAGTTGATAGTTCTTGGGCTGCATCGACAACATCCCTTGGAACCGCCGAAATAGCAAAAGACTCAAGAGAGTTTGTGCCAGAGCAAGAAGCAGCTTGCTCTTTTAGTGGCCTTTCAGGTGGAGGCGGTGGTGTAGTCACGAGACACTGCACTGTGAAGATGAAGTTGGGTAAAGGCTATGCGAGCTTCATCGCAGAAATAGTGACGGTTTTCTCCGATGATGGGGTCCCACTTAAGGCAGCGGCTTTTGGAGGGTATGGCAATAATGACAAGGCACAAGCGTGGTTTTTGCCCGTCGGCTCAGGACAAGTCAACTTACCACAAAAGTTTGGACCACAGGGCGTTTGCCGAAACATATCTGCAGAAGGCCCATCGGCGTTCGCACAGTTTCGAAGTTATCAAAAAGTGTGTTTTAGCCATAGTATTGATTCTACCTTGATCACCTTCCATTTGTCTGGGGAGAATACTCGTGGGCAAGCACAGCTTTCGGCCATCGTGCGAATAGATCGATACGGAAAAGCGGAAGCCGTAAGACTACAAAACCTACCAAAGTGGAACATAAGTTTACAAAGGGGGGTGAGCAATGACTGAGCAGGATCTGCTAGACAAAAAGATGATTGGTCGTCGAATGGCGCGTTATCGACTCGATGCTAAGCTGAGCCAGAAGGAACTGGCAAAAATACTTGGTGTTTCTTGGCGCGTTTATCAAACGTGCGAAGTTGGACAGCGCTACGTATCAGCTTCGATTTTGCTTGGGTTTCATAACATATTTCACGTGTCAATTGAGTGGCTGTTAACGGGCGACGGCAGTCGTCAAAGTGCGCCTTGGGTGAAAGAAAATATCACACACGTTGCAAAGCAAATTTATCGTGAACTGTCTGCAAGTCCGACAGGGCTTACCGTAGAGAAGTTCAACTTAGTGCTAGATGCAGCGGCTGAACAACTACTTAGTGAAGGCCACATTGAGCAAAGCGAAATTGCGAAATACGTTGCGTTGGCGGCAACCGCCTGAGGTCTAGGAGCAAACGATGAATAAGAACTCAGATGACCGACGTACAGAACAAAGTGATAAGGAAAAATCAGCTCCGAGCAATGTGCGCTCCGATAGAGAGCTCACATTAGTTCAAGGCTGGCTGTTGGTCGGTTGGGCCAGTGGTTTGTTGTTGTTCACATGGCTGTGTTTTTCTGGAACGGTTAGCTTTGGGGCGTGAACCTCACCTGGAGACAGCACGTTTGATTGCATTGGAGACAATTATGACGGAGGGACTTGTTTTAGACAGGGAAGCCATCGGGAAACGCCTGAAAGGGCTCAGGAACGAACGGTGTTTTACCCAAAAAGAAATGGGTGACTTTCTTGGTATTCCTTGGCGAAGATATCAGACTTATGAAGTCGCGGTTCGACTTCCAACTGTGGCCGCCGCCCTCATTCTTGCCAAGAGGCTGAGTGTAAATCTTGATTGGTTGATGACGGGAAGTGGAACACGCCACACGGTAGAGCAAGCAAGAGAATTAGGCATCAGGATTAGCATAGCAACCTATCTGGAAATGCGAGATAAGAACGTCGTCTTGTCACCAAATCTATTTGAGCTGATCGTCCGGAAGGCAAATAATAAGGGCATACAAGAAGGCTCCGTCACTGCTAGCGACATTGAAACATTCATTGAGCTGACAATCGCTCGCTAAGGGATTAAGCCGAGCCGAGAATACCTGGCGCAATAGTGTCGTCTTCTTCCGTTCAAGAACAACACAAATCAAAATCATAGTCTGATATTGTTAGAGCCATGTTTGCCGGGAGGTATTCGGGAGATAAATCGGTTCTGCAAAAAACTTAGACAATTGCAGTATAGCGCATAAATTATCATCAATAGGTAAGGGGAAGTATAAAGTGCATATGCAACTGTTTGCCCTGAATAAGATGCGCTATGTACTTTGAAGTGCTCCAATAGAAGCCTCAGACCAAATAACACCACCCAAAAAAACAAAAAATTGCCGATCATTATGAACGGCTTGATCTTCGAAATGGCAATTGTGATGTCTTTGAGGTCGATCAATATCCCTTTTCGCATCGCTGTGTCCTTCCGCATTAAACCTGCCCTTGAAACGTGTTGTTAAAATTTCAGCGTATTCAAAAACAGCACTCAAATTTTTTTGCCTTGCTGCAAACAAGCTTAATATTGCATTAACACCCTGTTATATCGCAGTTTCCCAAGTTTTGCAAAAACATTCATAAATCAACTTTTCATCCATAATTCCAAATTAGCACAAAAAAATCTTGATTAAATCATTATTTGCGTTGTAAGCCTGAATTGTTAAAACCTAACAAAACGTTAACAAACAGGGAAGATAACGTGAAAAAACTATTTACTCTCGGATTGGGTCTAGCTGGCTCACTAATGGTCTCAGCGGCGCACGCTGCTGGTACTGCATCAATTGAAACAGGCTTTGCGACAGTTGCTACCGATCTTCAAACACTGTTGGGCGGCGCAGGTGGTGTGTTGCTAACAGTTGTCGCTGTGATTTTTGGTGTTGTGATGTTGGTTGTTGGCCGCGGTTGGCAGCCATTGGCCATGGCAGTAGGCGCAAGCTTCGTCATCGGTCAGGGCATGGGCATCGCCACAGGCATTTCTGGGGCGACAGCGACCACAGCAGCACTATCTGCGGTTGGCCTCGGCTAATAAGACATCTAACTCCAGCGGCGTTTTCATCTTCAAGATGGAAGCGCCGACTCTTTTTAAGGCAGTATTTATGAGCGAGACCGTAAAAATTGAACAACGTCTGCAAGATCAACAACGTGTCTTGTTACTCCCCATTGATGAAGCTCTAACGCTAATACTGCCGTTCATACTCGGGGTAATTGGAAACAACGTTCCGATGGGCGCAGTGTTTGGGGTTGTTCTGTGGTGGATATGGGGAAAGATTAAAGGTGAGGGCGGATTAGAATTACTTGTGGCCGCCACCTATTGGTATTTGCCAGCCTCACTGAAAGCATACAAAGAATTTCCGGACAGCGCCCAAGATCACTGGGAGGCATGAACCAATGGATTTTCAGGTCATGCAAAAGCGCCTAAAAAGCGCAAATATCCGTAACATTATACTGCTCAGTGGTTTTGTTTTGATGCTCTGTTCCAACGGCCTGCTTGCAGTAAAGATTTATTCTGCGAGTAATCAAGTCGTTCTAGTGCCTACGTCCATCACCGATGGGATGGTCGCGCGTGGGGCCATTGATCAACGATTTGTTGAGGCAGTTGCACTTGACGCTGTTTACGGACTGTACAATTCGTCTCCAACCACACTGAGATATGGCCGAATAGTTATTGAACGCACGGCTTCGGTCAAGAACCGCGCAGGGTTGTTAGAACTCTACGATGAAGTTGCGGAAGACATTCGCCAACGTGAGATATCAACCGTTTTTCGTCCAACACAGATTGAGCACAATCTTGACCAACTAGAGGTCACCGTGAAGGGCGAACTAGACACATATCTTTCAAACGTCAAAGTCGCTACCGAGCGTCGGAACATTCTCCTGACCTTTGTGATTGAGGCCGGTTCTGTGCGTCTTTCAAAAATCAACCGTATTGAGGAAGAGAAATGATCCGACGTCTAAGCCTGATCACATTAGCCACTATCGCCCTTTTAATGGGTACGCTTCTGGTGTTTTCAATTTCAACTCCGGCCTTGTCTGCACCTCAACAGTTGAGCGCAGAGCCAAATGGTCATGTTACATTTTTTGTTTCGATCAAAGGTGTAACTCGGGTTGGTGTTATGGCCGATCGTATCCGCAATATCATCAATGACGACAGCGCTTTTGAGATGTCCAATGATGAAAAAACAGGGGATGTTTTTTTTCGTCTGTTGGGTAACCGCGAGGCCAGGCCAGAGAACGGTTACATCATAACCGATAGTGGAATTACAATTGGCTATACAATGATCCCAAAGAACACCATCGTTGGCGCGGCGCTGATCACAATTGCAGGTGTGGAACCCACTAATCAAACCAAATCCGGGGCGCAAGCGATAGGCGGCTTTTCGGACGACATCGCGCTAACCATGACGGAAATCGTTCGCGCCGTAGCGAATGATTATGTGTTTGGGCGGATTGCTACCGGAAACAAAAACAAGGTCATCAAAACAGTCAAGCAAGGCAATTGGACAGCCCGGGTGCTGGTGGTTACAGGAGGAAAGACTGGGAGACTAGTCATGGAACAGGATTTTGCAAAAGGCGCACGAGCTGTGTGGGTGCAAAACAAATCGTTGGGCCCAAATGAGAGTACCTTTGTCATCGTTGTGGGAGAAGAATAATGGCGGCTGCACGTAAGCAACAACAAAACATCGTGATGGCTGGTGGAGTAGTCCTAACGTTACTTGGGGGGTGGGTCATTTTTGGCCTCTTACAACCAAAACAGAATATCGCACTTGGTCGTTCACTTGATGACCGTGGTGTTGAAATCTCGCTCGTGAAAGACAAAACATCGTCGGCGGCCCCAGAGCACTCATGGGTGAACCAAAGTAAAGTTGCAATTGATAGCATAGAAAAACAGGTCAAAAACTTGTCAGCGTCGATGGAAGCTCAACGGCTGGAAAGTGAACGGCAGCGGGTTCAATTGATAGAGGACAATACACAGATTGTCGAACAACTAATGATGAAGATGGCCAGCTTGCAAGAAGAGCTTGTTGAAGCAAAGGCCGCGAACTTTACCAGGAATGAGAACACACAATTCGATCCAAAATATGCTGACACTGGGTCTGAGTTTATTCAAAGACGGGCCGGAAATGATGTGATCCCATTGTCTCCAAAGGCAAGCGGTGGAAATCAAAAGCCAAATACAGGCTCCAATTCGGCGGTTGAGTCACAGCGCCCATTTGGTCGTTCTTTCAAGCTCGCGGACTTGTCATCCGGTGTAGACGGAAACAAAGCGCGAAACACGTTGGACAATTACATACCTGCTGGTTCCTACGCCGAGGCTGTGGTTTTGTCAGGTGCGGACGCTGCAACCAATGTGGTAGATCGAGAGAACCCATTGCCGGTTCTATTGCGTATTACTGGCCCTGCAATTACGGCTGGGCGCAAAAAACTTAACATGATCAAGGGTTGTACTGTCCAAGGGTCAGCCATTGGCGATCTTTCTTCAGAACGCGTGCATGTCCGCCTCATTTCAATGACTTGCGTGTCTGGTTCGAACGAAGTCATAGAAACCAAAGTGGCAGGGCACGTGGTCGGTTCTGGAAAGTCAGGCGTCCGAGGTCACGTAACCAGTCGTGAAGGCGGGTTGGTTACCAACGCAGCATTAGCGGGTGCGCTCAACGGGCTTGCCGGAGCGGTCGCGGGCCCGAAAAGTGCGGATGCGCCAACGGACTTGTCGTCAATCGCTACAAGCGCCGCAACTGCTGCCGGAGCAGGCGGAATAGAAGAAGCCGCGTCAACACTCTCTGAATATTACATCAATCGAGCTGAACAGTACCAACCTATCGTGTCTTTGTATGGAAACACAAAAGTTGAAGTGGTGTTCACGAATGGAGTTTCACTCAAATGAACAACAATTATGGAACATTTGCGTTGATCCTTGTAACGGCGATGGGACTTAGCGGTTGCGTCTCGCTTGGAGCAAACACGGAAGATGATTTCTTTTGTGAAGCGCAAGTTGGCTCTCCCTGCACGACAATTTCTGCAACGGATGGTTTGGGCGCGGGCAAGACGATTAGTGTAACGGAGACTGTTGAAGATGCGATGCTAGGGACACTGGGTGTATCGTCCACGTTATCCGAGAAAGAGCGTCTTGGCGTACAAACGAGTAGTAATGGTGGGCATGCATACGACACCGCAAGATATAGGATCTCCGAAGAAATTAGCCAACTTTGGATTGCACCGTATTTGGATGAAAACCAACTATTTCACCAAGCCCGTTTCGTTCATTTCATTGTCAGAGATGCGCAGTGGGCAACACGTTAAGTTTGTAAAATGGTTAGGGAATAGTCATGCGTTTTTTTAAAGATCTTTTGAACGAATGGTTTGCAGATGACGGGTTTTCAACGATGGACGAGTCAATATTCGACTTTGCCGCACTGTCAGATCTCCTACCGTATCGGGTGTATGATAAGAAAGACCAGCTCTACTATAACGAGAAGTCAACCGGCTTTATTCTAGAAACCATGCCGTTTGTCATTACGGATGAAGTCTCAGCAAATCTTCATGCCGCGATCACTACAGAAATGCCCTCAAATGCTGGCGTTCAATTCATCAACTGGTCATCTCCAAATATTGAATCAACTCTGAACAACTGGGGCAGACATCGCACTCAAGGTGGTGACCTGATGCGTGAAATGACGTTGCGTCGCATGCAAATGTTTCAGGACAAACGATACGGCACCGAACAGGTTACAAAGTGTGTGCCTTTGCGGCGGCAAATCTTTATTTGCGGTTGGATTGAGGGTGAGACTTCGATTTCGAGCATTGCCGCTCTAAAGACGTTCCGTAAGGCGATAGCCACAGCCCTGGGGTTCCGGTACAGCGAAGAAGATAACACGGACCCTGATGGCTTCGTAAAGCCGGCAACGCTGTTAAAGCTGCTCCGAGAATTGCTGCATGCCGAAGACTTTGGCGATAGTCGGAGAGATTTTTATTCGGACGAGCAAACGATCAATCAGCAAGTACCTGGGGCGTCTGTCAAGGTCGCGCCAAATTTTCTGCAGTTTGCCGGTGATCCAATGATGAACGCGACCGCATCATCGGTCGCGAAATTCCCGAATGAGTGGAATGACAGTCTAGGAATTTTGTTACACGGTCACCCAGATCAAATTAGCGATCGTCCGCATGGGCCCGTATTGACGACGTTTTCTGCCGTGGGAACGTCCAAACAAAAAGTACAAGCGGACTTAATGAAGCAGTCCGTGGTGATGGACCGTGCGGAAAAATCGGGTTTGGCAAAATTTGAAAAGGATTTTGCGGGAAAGCAAAAAGAGATAGCCGATTTGGCTGAAAAGATGGGGGGTAGTGAACGACTGTTCGAAACCTCGTTTACGGTGATTGCATATTCCAAAGCCACAAAAGAAGACGCTAAAGCGGCGCAGAATGAGATGGCGAAAATTTACCGTAGGGCAGGTTTCACGTTGCGCAAGGAAACATATCTACAGTTTCCAATGTTTCTTGGAGCGCTGCCGTTGGGCATGAGTTCCAAATACTTAGAGACTTATGGTCGGGCAATGAGAATGCGACTGCTGAAAGGCGAAGCTGTCGCAAAGCTCGCTCCAATCCATGGAGAATACGCCGGCAATACTGGCGGTGAGGGCATGCTATTAACAGGTCGGCAAGGCGAGGTAATGACCTTCAGTAATTTCGTGTCGACCGGAAACTATAATGGCTGCTTTGTAGGAAAATCGGGGGCGGGGAAATCTGTAGCGATGCAAGAGTGCATCACTGGCATCTTTGCAAACGGTGGGAAAGTGCTCGTCATAGATGACGGTTACAGCTTCAAGACATCTTGCGAAATCATGGGTGGCACTCATATTGCTTTTGATGGGTCTGTAGAGCTTAAACTTAATCCGTTTTCAATGTTGGATGTTGCCGAGATGGAAAAGGCAACTTATCGCACCGAAGCGATTGGTTTGATCGCAGCTGTGATTGTTTCAATGGTGGATTTGGGCACTCAAAAAGAAGGTCGTGTCGATGGTATTGAAGAGGCAGACATTGAGTTTGCTGTTGAAAGAGTTTGGAATGAAAAAAAGCATCTCGGTGAGGTCACGGATGTTTTTGAAATTCTTCTGAAGAAGTCTGAAACGGAGCCGCGTTTGGTTGACGTTTGCACGAAATTACAGCGCTTCTGTGTAGATGGAAGTTATGGCGAATATTTTACTGGCGCTGCTACAATCAAGATCGAAAATGCCTTCACTGTTGTTGAAATGTCGGACATCAAATCTCAAAAGGCTCTCGAACAAGTTGTGCTTCAAATCGTGATGTTCTTAGGCTCTGAGCTTATGTACAAAACACCACGAAAAGTCCCTGTAGCAATTTTGATTGATGAAGCATGGGACATGTTGCAAGGCAAAGGTACAGCCAAATTCATCGAAGGTGTCGCAAGAAGGGCTCGAAAGTATACAGGCGCCATTATTACTGGCACCCAGAGTATCGACGACTACTTCCAGAACGAAGCCGCAAATGTTTGTTATCAGAATAGCGATTGGCTGGTGATGCTTGCTCAAAAAGGCGAAACTTTAGATCGTCTGGTGGGTGAAAATAAATTGTCAGTACCAGAAGGGTTTGTGACCCGTCTTAAATCGATCACATCGGTGGCAGGGGCATTTTCCGAGATGGCGGTAAGGGGCCCTGAAGGGGGGTGGTTTTTTGCGCGCCTCATGCTCGATGCATTTTCACTCGCAGTCTATTCTTCAAAGGGTTCGACGGTTGAAGGGATCAATGCACGTAAGGAAAGAGGCATGACCACAGTCGAGGCAATCAACGAGATGATCGAACTTGGAGAGGTGTCCTAATGACCAAATTACAATGGGTTGTAGGCGCTCTATTCGCTACGGTTTGCATTTTCCTAATCAATCTCCTGACTTTACAAACGCTAGGTTTGTTAGAGCCAAAAAGAGAGACGTGGTTTGTCAACACAGACACCGTTGTAAAACTGTTTGTTGAAGAAGCCACAATCGGAATGGATGTGGAAGATATTGGTAAGGCGATGCCGCTAGTCAATCAGATCATGTTGGCAGAAGCAGATGCAGTTTATCGTGAAACTGGCAATGTGCTCATCAATGCAAAAGTCGTGATTGCTGGCGGATATGATGTTTCCGAAGCTTTTGCACACCGCGTTATTGAACGGTGGAACGAGAGCAAATGAGCATCAAATCATTGAAAATTTTTGCTGTTTGTTCAGTGTTAACAATCGTTGCATCGTTTGTTGCGGCGAATACTTCGGTCGTGTTGAATGGTACAACAAGTCTCCCCCATAACGGCTATGTGATGCTGCGTCAGCCCCTTATTCTGGCGCATGGCCACTATGTCGCGTTCAACACGCCCGAAGTTGTGAAATCACAGTTCCCCGGGGTCGCATTTGTAAAAAGACTGGCGGGGCTTCCCGGTGATGTTGTCACATCATCAAATGATGAAGTTTGTATCAATGGCGAGTGCCGGAAACTCGAACCTGCACTGGTGGCAAAAGGGCTTCTACCTCTGCAAAGCGGCATAATTCCCTCGGGGGAATACGTGGTTTTTGGTGACAGTGCCGATAGCCTCGACAGCCGATACCAAATCATAGGGACAGTTAAGGATAGTGATATCCAAGCTGCTGGTTGGCCTATCAATATTCCTCATTGGAAGGAGATAGAAAAATGGATGCACGGTTAGTGATTGCTGGTGCAACTCTTGCACTATGTATTGGTTCTTCTCATGCAAAGGATTTTGGCCACCACGGTCCTCTGTGGGAGATAGCGGAGCCATCCATTTTGGAGACAATCCATAAGCGGCTTGCGGAAATGGATTCCAATGGCGAGATCGCCGCGATGAAAGAGAAGATGCAAGAAACCACGCGGGCCTATGTTAACCGCCCAAGGCCAGTGGAAGGTTTACTAAAGGCAACTGAGGCGCGTCGCTTTGCTGTTGACTTAAGTGTTACCGTTCAACGTGATTTGGCTGACCATCGTGGCCAAGTGTTTGCCCGTGCTGGCACCCGTATCAATCCATTACACTACTCGGTCTTCAACAAGCGAATTGTGGTCATAGACGGTGACGATCCCGAACAGGTTGAGTTTTCACTGGCAGAAGGGAATGAAATAGACACCATTTTGGTGTTGGTTCGGGGCGCTCCACTAGAACTCATGCGCAAGCACAAGCGGCGGTTCTACTTTGACCAAGACGCACAGATTGTCACGAAGTTTGAGCTTGAACACGTACCTTCCGTGATTACGCGCGGGGAGGAGACGATGATTGTCGAAGAAGTTGTAGTTGGAGGGTTTAATCAATGATTGGCACTGCATTTAAAGTCATCCAGCAAAAGTTGTTCGTAACAATTGCAGCCTTTGTTTTGTGCCTGGCCCTCACAAGTGTTGCCCAGGCAAAATGCAACGCGAAGTTTCTCAATCCAATAACGGAAATTTGCTGGGATTGCATATTTCCAATGTCGATTGGCGGCATATCAATGTTCGGCGGTCGCCCCGACACCAGCAATCAAGCTTTCCCATTCTGCATGTGTTGGAAGGGCGCTCTCCCACTTATCGGATTGTCGATTGGTCTTTGGGAGCCGGCCCGACTTGTTGATGTAGCGAACGAACCTGGCTGCTTTGTAAATATGGGTTTGGATATGGATTTTGGCCTGTTTGCAGCGGGCGTTTCTGGCACCACAACTAAGGAAGGGTCTGATACTGGTTCATCTTGGCAAGCTCATTACTACTACTATCCATTGATTAGTTGGCTAGGAACTGTTGTGGATGGACTCTGTCTTGAAACTAGCGCGTTCGATGTTGCTTACATTTCTGAAATTGATCCGCTTTGGAATAACGCAGAGCTGAACAATCTGCTGAACCCAGAGGCCATTCTATTTGCAAACCCGATCGCACAATCTGCTTGCGCGGCGGAATGTGTAGCAACTTCAGCTGGGAATCTTTCAATGGATCTATTGTTCTGGTGTGATGGTTGTCAAGGGTCGGTATATCCTATCGCGGGTGAGGTAAATGCGTCTTATGGCGGTGTTATGGCGAGCCAATCGGTGGCGACGAGACTTACAGCGCGTATGCATCGTTTGTTGCTTGCTCACAAAACCGCAGCAAATCCAACTTCGTGCTTTCCGACGTTTTCACCCATCATTCCAAAGAGCCAATACAGGCAACAGATTACGCGTCCAATCCCTAAGACAGATGGCCGTTACGCTTGTGCACCGATTGGTTCAACAACTCAATATGTCGACACATTCCGCGAGTTCCCTTTCGAAGGGGAAAGCTTTGGTTGGCTAATGTGGAGGAAGAGAAATTGTTGCGCAATTTGATCTTAGCTTCGGCACTTGTTCTGGCATCAAACATGTCCTTCGCTCAAGAAATCGATGGTGAACGATTAGAGTTTGCACCCAGTTCTCAAGGCGAGATTAAAGCCCCTATCATGCAAATGCTTGATGAAGCGAAGGCTCTTGGCAAGACTTGGAAAGAAACCTTGGATATTCAAGAACCCAATGATTTTGGTAAAAAGATTGATGTCGAAGGATTGCGTGAGCGAGCGCTAAACAACCCCCGCGTGCGAGCATTGTTGGGAACCGATGACGGCATTGCGAAGGGCGACGCAGCTGGAGCAAAGTATGGTTCCGATCGAGCCTTCTTAATGTTGAGTTTTTCTATGCCGGAACAAAGCTTGCGCTCAGCAATGTTGGAAGCCGATCGGTTTGGCATTCCTATATTGATGCGCGGCTTTGTGAAGAACGACGCCTACGCAACGCAAACAGCTATTCAGCGGGTCTTTCAAGATGATGCGCAAAGTATTGGTTTCAACATAGATCCCACCATGTTCACAAGGTTTGGCGTTACATCCGTTCCACAATTGATTGTGCTGAATGATGAATTAGAGGCTTGCGAAACACAGGGATGCGAAAGAGATGTTGCGCCGCCGCACGATGTCGTGCGCGGAAACATTCCGGTTGAGGCTGGGTTACGCATTATTGCCAGCGGTGATGGAGAAGCATTTGCTGAAGCGCAGCAATTACTTGCGAGTGCTGGCTTATGAATCGTTCAATAATTCTGTCGTTTCTACTGTGTCTATGTGTAGGTGAGGTTGTTGCTCAGAGTGATAGAGATTTAGCGCAGGACGCAATTGACTCTTTGCCGCCAATTAGCTCGGAATTGACGCAAGGAAATATGGAAGCGACTGTTGGTTCTTTTACAACAGCCGCACCGCCAGAAACGCAGTTGGATCACACCGATTTTGAAGATGAACAACTACGCCTGCAGTATGAGAATAGCGATACAGGTAACGCTTATTCTGCATCAAGAGACAGCTTTATTACGCGACCTACTATCGAGTTACCAGACGACCCACTTGCGTTGGCTGACGATGCAATTGAACAGTCGGGAAGCGTCGTGGGCGGGCTGTTTTCTTCTTCAGGTGGGGTTTGCTCCCAGGATTTTCAGGGGGGGCGCTTTCAGGGCATTCAATATTGTCGTAAGCTTTTGTCAAGGACGATTGAAACGTGCAAGCAATCCCGACATGCTACAGTTGATCGAGAAGATGATTGGCAGTGCGACACAGAAACCGCGAGCTATATAAAAACCTGCAACGCTGCGGTTACTTGGAGTTGCAATGGGAGTACAGGAGGCGCGTGCCGCCAAAGTGCGCTGCGTTGGTCCGGGTATTCGGGAAGTTGGATCAGTTCAACAACGGCCAGAGTGACGCTACCAGTGCGAGGTGGTGGTTGTACTGTTAAGACAGATACTTTCCATATCAAAAGACGTGATTTTCTGGACAACGGATCGTTGCAATTACGAACGGTGCATTTCAATGGCCGCGTGCAGGTTCGCATAAATGGCACGAATGTTTACACATATGGTGGCCCCAATTCCAATCTGAATATACGCGATAGGGATTGTGGCAAAAACTGCTCGGTAAAAGCAATATATGCGGGCTCCACCCACATAGAGGATTGCACAAATGCCCGCCGATCAGTGACACCTGCGCTAGATCTTTACCGTTATGTGCCGGTTGCCCAACCCGGGCCGTCGACTGAGAGTGGTTTGAACATCGGGATCTCGCAGGGCAAAGAAAGTGCTTGGGTAAGAATAGATATAGTTAGAGCAAATAGCTCTGAAAGCGCACCTCTGGCAGATGTATACTCGACCGGCAACTGCTGCAGTTCATTTAAAGCGTCAGTAGGTGGATCGTGTTAAGAATTGTTCTCGTAACACTTGTTATGCTTGCAACGGCGGCTACCGCGTTAGCCGATACGTGTTCACCAAGTGGGCAATATTGCAATCGTCGAGGAAATGTGACCGTTGCGGGCGTTTTGATTCAAAATGTGTGTATTGAGGTTGCGAAAGCGGAGAATTGCAATCGTTCTGTTCCTATTGATGAGTGTGTACCACTTCAGAGTTTGGCCGTGCCAGCTGGTACGTCTCCCCTAGGGGACAATCAGTGTCGGTTGGTGAGTGAAACGTGCGTAGCCAGCAATGGTGGTCAATGCAATCGGTATGAAAAAGTCTACAATTGCTGGAACGGTCCAAGTTCGGTGCCGCACGTTTCGTTGACGCAGCGACAGTTTCATAATTTTGATGAAACATATACGGACAATTGCGGGGCTTTAGAGAGCGACACAAACTGTTCGCTGGAAACAACATTTGACAGCATCGGTCACGAAACTCGCAACGTTAACGAGCTTGCTGTAACGCGTTCGTGGTGGGAGAAAACTAGAAACTACGACTGTACTGACCCAACTTACACTGACACATGCGATGAATATGAAGACAATCCGGTTTGCGTAAAAAAGGACGAAGATTCATGTCTCGTGTATGCACCTGATGGATCGTGCCAGTATGAGCAACAAATCTACGATTGTGACGCCAACAGTTCTTTCGAGGCGAATTGTGAAGCAATTAACGTTTGTATCGGTGACAATTGCACTGGCGTTGAACAAGAACCGTCCAACCAGTACCCGAATGCTGCAGCATGGCTGCGATTCATGGATGAAATGGCTGACAAGAACCGCTGTGAGGCAGTTGAAGGCACCGATCCAAATGCGCCAACACAAGAAAATTGCACGGTTGATCCTGACCCAGGCAACAATGGCGAACCCAGACTGTTTGCGGGCGAATTGCTTACTTGCGATTTCAATGTAGGAAAGAACTGCTGCGCTAGTCCTAACGAAAGTCGTTGTACAGACGAAGAGCGCGAGCTTAAGGCGCGTGGCAATGCGGGAGCCGTTCACTATATGGGTCTTGGGTGTGAATACCGGTTCTTGGGAATTTGCCTAACGGAGCAATATGAGTATTGCACCTACAAGAGCAAATTTGGGCGCGTGTTCCAAGAGCAAGCGCACGTGCAGACCAATGCTCAATTTGCGTGGTTAACTAGCGATCCATGTCCAGCTCTAACATTGGATCAACTGCGCGACATTGACGTTTCTCAAATGGATTTGAACGAAGTGTTTGGCGACATGCTCGACAGCACAGACGTACCACTTCAAGAGCAAATCATGAATGAAATCAGCACGGATATGGGAGTGTTTTCGAATGACGTTCAAAATCAATTTGACTAGACGCAGTTTCATGGTCGGCACAATTGCTGCGTTGGCAACCACACCAACTCTGGCGTCATCTGCGAAAGCGGGCTTTATCCTTGTTGGAGCAAGCTGGTGTCCAGTATGTCACCGTGCTGCCCCTATCTTAAAAATGGTGGCTGAACAACTGGGCGTTCCAGTGCTTGTTGCTTCAGGCGACAATCGTCCGATCAGTCCATTTGCAACCTTCGTTGACGCAAGCACACATGAATTGGCCCGAAGCGTAAAAATGTACCCCACAACCCTTTTGTTTTCTACAGAGACACAAGGGTTGGTGGGTATGATTGAAGGCTACAAAGAACCAAAACGATACATTGCCCAATTGGCGAATGCCTACAGACAAATAGAACAAGGGTAGGCGGCATGAAACTCGTGTTGATTATTTTGAGCATCATTTTCTTCAATGTGGGAGCAGCCGTTGCTGGCTCTGAATTTGTGTTGGAATGCGAAGGTGACGAAGTGAGCGGTTGGTCGTTCTATTGTGAACCTCCTGCACCGGAAGTAGATGAGGAAGTTGTTCAACCAACTTCAACAACTGAACCGAAGCCTCTAACAGATGAAGAGAAATATCCGTCAACAGCAAAGATGATGGAGTTTCGCAAGATGGTGGACGACATCAAACATAAGGCTGTGTTGGATTCAACTCCTGAGAATGTATTGGCCTATATGGAAATAAATAAGGTCATGGCCGAAAAGGCTGGCAAGTTTACAGATGTTTGGCAACGTGTCCTGTTTGAAACGCCGCATCTTGATGCAAATGTGGACTATCCATTGGCCCAAGCAGGGATGGGAGTTTACCAAGACCAAATGCGTGTTATCCAAGAAGAAACCTTCAAGAAAGTTGCTGAGACTAGCGGCATCCTGTTTGTCTTCGAAGATGACAGCGTTTGCGGCATGTGCAAAAAACAAGGTGAAGTGCTTAAAGCCATTGAACAAATGCATGGTGTTTCAATTCTTGCGGTAGCACGCGACGGCGGTTCTAACGAGTTCTACCCAAACGCTTCGATTGATAATGGCCGGCTCAGTGAATTGGGGCTGGATGCCGACAAGTTTCCGGCGCCGACGATGGCGCTGATCGACCCCAAAACAGGTCAGTTGGAAATAATTGGGTCAGGTATTCTGGCTGCAGATCAGCTACTCGAACGTGTTTACGTGATCACTCAAATCCCAGTTGGTGAAAGGTATTAATCATGAAAAAATTCATGTCGGCACTTTTATTGAGCACTGCAATGGCATTTTCGCCAACAATAGGAATGGCTGATGTAGCGTCGGACTTGCAGTCTTTCTGGGAAAACTCAGGTGGCGGCGTCAACGTCAGCAAGCCGACATTTTATCAAGGCCAACGTGCTGGCTTTGCCACGTTGGGGTCGGTTTCAGTGAAAACGAGAACACGCAACACCAACTTAGTCAATCTGCAGTTGCCATCTGTTCGGGCTGGTTGTGGCGGCATCGATATCTTTGGGGGATCATTTAGTTTCATCTCTCGGGAAGAACTAATCAAAATGATGGAAGCTATCATGCAAAACGCTTCAGGGTTTGCATTTGAACTTGCACTGCAAAGTATGTCGCCGGCGGTACAAGAAACCGTAAGCAAACTGCGCGATCTTATCCAAGAAGTGAATGCGATGAACATCAATTCATGCGAGACTGGTCAGATTTTAGCTAGTTCCCTTTGGCCAAAGCTGTCCGGGGCCACCTCACATATTTGTAATACAATAGGAAGCTATCAAGGGTTCTTTGCGGACAGAGTAGCCGGATGGCATGAATGTGGGCAAGGTGGTGAAACGACCCAAACCTTGAAGAACGCAAATGCGGAAACCGCACCGCAAGTACCCGTTGATATTAACTATGCATGGGAAGCTATCAAAAAGAATAGTTTTCTCAAAGCTGACACTGATCTGGCACAATTCTTTATGTCGATGACTGGAACGATTGTTGTCAAAGCCGGTGCAAACGACAGCGAGGGTCCCCAGTACAATCACCATGCGCCCAAGGCCATTAATGGTGAAATGATTGATGTCCTTGTCGAGGGCGGGACCGCGACGGTCTATACCTGTGGGTCAAATGCAAATGACAAGTGTTTGAGCCTTACAAACGGGACAATAACCATTCCCGCAAATCGTTCGCTACGTACTTATACCGCAAACACGATTTACGACATGTACAATGCAATTAAGTCCAATTCAGGCACGACAATGCCCCCACATGCCATCGCGTTGTTAAATATGACATCAATCCCAATCCTGGATTTGCTGCAAACGGGCATGGCATACCAGTATATTTTTGTTGAGTCTGAGATTGAAGCGATGGCTGAAATTGTCGCTGTAGATCTTGCGATGATTTATACAGACAAAGCCCTTCAGGAATTGGCGGCCTCTGTCTCTCGCGTTGACACATTTGGACCAACGATTGGCGAGTTTCAGGAACAAGTCAGAGCAACACAGTCAGCGTTTGGAGATCGAAGGGCGTTGGCGCAAGATCGCTTCAATGCTGCCTTTGGTGTTCTTGAAAGGGTTGCCATCGCTAGAAAACAATTAGCGGGGGCAACTGCTTCTACTTTAGCTGGCGCATTGGGACGCAACTAGTCATGCCAGAATTTGAAGTATACACCACTGGTGGTGGCTATCACCTGAGCAGAGCGTTCAATTTTCTTGCCATGTTTTCGAGTGGCAACCAGATCCTAGATATGATGCAATTTGGCGCTGCCGCTGGCATTATTTATTTGGTACTTAAAATCTTGATTACCGGAAACATGGCGGGCACGTTGCAGTACCTAGTTGTGATGACGGTATTGAGTGGGTTGAGCATTGGGGCGAAGGCTCGAGTTGTAGTGATGGACACAACATATCCGCTAGAGATCTATGGAACTGTTGACAATGTACCGCTTTCAATCGCGTTTGTAACAAGCGTCACATCAAGCATAGGTTACCATCTAACGAGACGCATGGAAACTTTGCTGGCCGCACCTGACGACCTTTCATATCAAAAGCATGGAATTATCTTTGGGGCTGCTTTGATGTCACAGGCGACTCGGTGGCGCGCAGTGTCTCCGAAGTTTGAAACCACTTTAGCAAATTTCATGGAGAACTGCATTATCGATGGAACCAATATTGGCCTTATTGACTTAGACAGCCTTACACGAAGTGGCGATCTGGTGAATTATTTGGACAGTGCGACGCCTTCATCTTTAGCTTTCTACAACATAGACACACAAGCCACTGAAGCGTGTTCTGATGGTTGGCCGGGTCTTAAAGCGCAACTTGCTGGTGAAGTGCAAAAAGTTTTGAATGTGCAGGCCGCTTCACGCGCGCCACTTAGCGGTAATAGCGCAGGTGTGGCGTCTACTGCTGCATTGACTGGATCACTGGAAGCTTTCCAACAACATATTGGAATGACCGGATATTCTGCGACAAACTATTTGCAACAGACCATGATGGTAATGTCGCTGTCAGATGGTCTATCGCGCCTAATCTCGACAAGTGGAAACGGCGCGGCTATGGACCAATATCAAGCCGCACGGGCGGAACAACAGACGGCGGCAAGCTACAGTGCGGTTGCCACTCAGGCGACGAAATGGGTGCCGTTGATGAAAATCGTTTTTGAAGTGATATATGTGGCTGCTTTTCCGTTAGCACTCATCATGTTCATGACACCGCTAGGTCCAGCCGTCGTTAGAGGGTATTTTAGTGGTTTTGTGTGGCTGGCGGCGTGGGAACCTCTGAACGCAATATTGCACACGACAATCACTGAGGCTTCGTCAGGCTTTTATCGAGACAATACCACGACGTGGACAGGGACCAGTGCTGAGCAGCTTTTGACGTGGGCGAACCACGTCGGTATTCAATCGGTTGAGCAAAACGTTGGTACGGCAGCCGGCGTATTCATGATGATGATCCCAGTGCTTATCGTTCCTATATTTTTTGGTGCAGGCAAGATGGGACAGTTGGCAACATCGATGCTGAATGTGAGCCAAGGCGCTGCGATTGAGACAGGACGTGAGGCCGCAACAGGCAACATTTCTCATGGCAATGTATCGATGCATAATTTCAACGCCAACAAATGGAACAGTTCGGGCCTGATGGATCATGGCCGCATGGAGAAAGTGATGCCAGGTGGTGCGAGAGTTGTTGAAAATCGCGATGGCACAAAAGTCCACCAGGCTGGTACGCAGCTGGATTCAAGTGGTCTCTCTGGTGGTTTGAGCAATGCATTTAACAGGGAGGTGTCAGAGCGGCTTAGTGACAGCAAGTCAGCGGTTTCGTCTCACGGCAAATCGTTTGCGCAATCGGTCAACAAAGTAGCAGAACAGGTTTCTGATTTCTCCAAGAGTGCGGTTAGCAACCAGTCGGCTGGATCTGACCGGAGTAGTTCAATTGGGAACAATTCAGCAATCGCTTCGAGCAACTTGCAAACCTATGCGAAGGATTTTTCAGAGACCTATGGCATTAGCCAGGATAAGGCGATGCGCGCAATGGTAATGGGTAGTCTTGGGATATCTGGTAAAGCCGCAGTGGAAGCACAAGCTCAGGTAAGCGGAAGCGGCACACTTTCAGCGAATGAACAAAGGGCATTTTCTGAGATATCGAAAGCTTCCCAGAGTGGGGATATTAGAAAGTCATTTGATACGGTTACCAATGCTATCGACAAAAACTACTCGGGAATGAGTTCGTCGGAAGGACAAAACGCGGCCAATACTTGGCGTGCCAATCTTGCAGAAAGCTCGAATAGTGCCGTTAATCTCAATGAAGCATATGAAGAAGCACAGCGATACGAATCCGTGCAATCGAGCATTCAGAGCAACGGTGGAAACATGCATGGAGAAGCAGCCACCGCGTTTCGACGCTATATACAAAGTGCTGAAGGGTTTGGTGATGAATACATGGGTAATTTGCTTGCCGCAAACACTCCTGAGCTAGTCAATGAGCGCTCTCGACTGATAGATAAACACATTGGCGGGTTTATGGATGCAGTTGGTTACTCCGGTGGTGTGACTGGCTCAAAGCCAACGAATACTGTGGGCTCTAGTCCTGAGCAGATGAAGCATGCACCTATAGATGTAGCGACGGCACAGGCGGCCACTACAACACCACTAGTTGGAAACTTGGACTTGTTCAAAGATGTAGCGGATAGCAACTTCTCAGGCCGCACAAATCAAATCACTGGTGGGCTAGTCGAAAACCAAGCTCATGTTAAACGGCAGTCTGGTGCAACGACTGAACAAGTTAAAAATGGCAATGATACCGGCGTTGGCAGAGCTTTTGTAGACAACTTGGTTGATGCGAGTGGTCAAGTCGTACATGGAGCCGCCGATATCATGGGTGTTGGAGAGTTTACAAGATCTGTACCTGGTGCTGTTGCTGAAATTGGCAACAATATTGGCGGCGTCTTTCTTTCAGCTCGCAAAAATATCAACGATGCGGTCGGAGCAAAAGTTGACGCGTTCGACGATGCGGCCGCAAATGTACGCGACGATGTTAGAGGGGCACTAGGTATTCCGAACGGGGGCATTCTAGCGCCAAGGGAAACCGCACCAACGCCACCGCCACGCGGTGATGTACCAAACCATATGGGGCATACAGCAGAACACCAACATTCAGGTCATGATCATGGCAACAATCCGTTCGCGAGCGTTGACGGCAAAGGGTTTTATCATTCGAGCAATATTGATTATGCGATCGGAAATGGCACGGTTCGTGATGAACCTCCTGCGCCAGAACTGATGCACAATATTGATGGTGTTCTTCAGCGTATGGGGCCCGAATATGGATTTGTCACAACATCTGCAGCGCAACCCGCATCAGGTGAGGGCATCAAAGAGGGTGTTGATCGTGTCGGGTCTGAACGCCATGACCATGGAGTGGGTGCGGTTGATGGGTATCTCACCCGCAATGGTCAAAGATTAAACCCGGACGACCATCGGAGTGAATACAGTCAGTTTATCGAGTATGCAGCCGAAAAATTTGAAGGTATAGGGCATTATGAATGGGGTGTGCATGTTGGACATGGAGCCCCTGCTATGTGGGGTCCAGACAAAACGAGCGACACGACGCTGCCATTATATGCTTCTGCATACAACAAAGGCCGCGCCAATTCCTAGCGCGGCCCAATAGTATTGAAAAACAACCGTTAAGAGCAATCTCAATGACGATTGTCATAAACTAGATGATCTGGATGGTAAGGATTCCGCATAGGATCGAACGAATCTGTTGCATCGTAGTTAGTCTGCCATTTTGGGAACGGTTCCCCTGGCGATGTTAAGTCACGGTCGTTGTAGGTATGCCGAAAGTCTAATTTTGAGAGCAGCCTGATAGCTACAACAACAAACACCACAACACCGATGATTGTAAGAATGCTCATATAGTCCAGATAAGTCATAGTATTCACCAAAATGTTCATTTAGTTCGTCGTCCAATGAAGCAATCCAACCTTAGACGCTAGGCAGCCTCAGTATCACCCACTTGAATTTCGTCTGCACGTTTTTGAACCTGGGCAAGGTCATATTCCATTTGTTGGCGCATCCAGCTTTCAAGGCTCCCGCCGAACACCTTATGCAAACGAACCGCCATCTCGGGCGAAATGTTTGAGTGTCCATTCAACAACTCAGACAACGCTTTTCGGCCAACACCAAGAGACTTCGCGGCGGCCGTCACTGTAAGTCCAAGCGGAGCTAGACACAGTTCCCGTATTACTTCGCCCGGGTGCGGTGGATTTTTCATCATCTTCATCATCTCCTAGTGATAGTCGATCAGATCGACATCACACGCTTCATTATTTTCAAATCGGAAAACAATTCTCCAGTTTCCCGAAACATCAACGGCCCATAAGCCCTTGAGTTGTCCTTTCAGTGTGTGCAATCGCAATCCCGGCAGATCCATATCGCCTGGAACACTACTTGCACTCAAACGCGCCAATATGATCTTGATCCGTGGAACATGATCCTGAGTTAGCCCGCGAGTGTCATCGCTCTCATAAAGCCGTTTTAAGCCTTTATGCCGAATTGATCTTATCATCGATAACACAATCTATTCTATTGGAGTGTAACCCATAACGGTACAAGTGTCAAAACCACACAAGATAGCCGTATTGACGAGTATTGTGCATCTTCAACTCAAACAACGCAACAGCATGCAGCCGTGTTAAGGATGGGCCAAAACGCATAGTCTCTCTTTTTTCAAATAATTTCTCTGGAAGACAAAGAGACTGACATTTCTCCGGAGCCGACACGTTCAGAATATCGTCACGCGCAGCGGAAGGCATCCCGTTAGAGATCGAAGCGCAGCGGAGAAGGGCATAGCCCTTGCCTAAGTGAGCATGTCGATATGATCGGTCCATAGGCTTGGAAAAAGTATTTTTGAGGCAACTTCAGAATATCATAGCAATTATGAGTTTTCATCCGTTAATGTCACAAACGAGCAATGTTAGAAACAGTGATCCGCGCATGATTGTATATTCAGCAACAGAGGTAGAGCCAAAGGAACCAGAAGTGGTCTACCGTTGTTTGTTGGAAGCGATTGTAAAATTGGATGCAACCAAAGACACTTTTGAACCTATTACTGTAACCATTGGTCCCAAAGCGATGTTTGATGAAAAATACTGGTTCGATCGAAACGAAACCAGGTATCGTTCTGCCGACTTTGAAGACTATAACGAAGCCATTCATAATGACACTGGACTCTATTGGTTTGAAGCTGTTCCGTATCGTCCGGACGTCCAACAATGGAACGGCGAACGCCCACTCAAAAGTACGGCGATCAGCAATCAGTACCTTAGCGATTGTATCGACCGTGGCGCTGATTATGATGACCTCAGATCAATGTGGATATCAATAGTCCTGAAAAACATTGAGATGTCTCTAAGCGGCCGGAATAGAATAGAACGTCCGCAAAGACTACTTTTCCAGCCGCTTATCGATCAAATTCGACTAGGCTCTCAAAGCAAAGTTGCTCAATTGGGCCATTATTCAAAGTTATCGACGAGCGTTGGTCTTGAAGGTAGCAAGCGCGAGGATTTAGTTCCAACAATAGACGATTTCGCCGCAGAAATTCATAACATCGCCAAATGCAATCCTCTATATAAAATCCGTTTCATTGAAGAGCCGGTTCCAAAGCTTCTGGAGAAATATAAAGCTTGGGATGAGGGACGCCTTACACCGGAACTGTGCAAAAAAATTGGTCATCAGTAATTCTTGGCATGTCGTCACGGTCATGTTGGACGTTTTTTGGGAGTAACTTAGCTTGAAGACGACACTTAAAGAGCTCCGTAGCAAATTGGGATTGACCAAAAAAGAAGATTACCCGGAGATTGATGAGGTCTACATTAAAGTGGACGGCGATTATGCGCTGATCCGCGAAGGACAATGGATAAGCGGCAAGAAGAATTTTTATCGTGTCGACGCTGTGACCCACATGCAAAGTGGCGACCAGCGGCATGTGCATATTTACGCAAAAAGCAAAGACAAGCCAGGAACTGAGCTCGGCGTGTTAAATATGGATGGCAGTGCAAGTCATGGTACGAAAATGCGCCTCACGAAACGAATGGCCAATGAACTTGAGAAAAAGTGCGGTGTGGCTGTCCCTGAAAATCGGATCGTTGAATGGGTTGCGACAGACTCCTTGGAACTCAGCATTGCTGTTCAACTACTAAATGAATAATGTTCCATAATTCTTTTTATGCGAAAATCGTTTTTGTTATCAATGACTTAGATACTGCTATGCAAATTAGCTCTAGAGAACTTCCTATGGTTATGAAGCAAAGGTTGATAAACTCAAGGCACTCCGATTGACATCAGATTATTGAGTATGGCAAATAAGGGAAGTTACTTAGAGCCTTTTTCGGAATGAAACTTATATGTGCCAGCCCAATCTCCTTGGTGCCGAAATATCCCTTCATCTTTCCTACACTTTTGAAATAGATGACGAATTGTTTCAACTCGGTTTAGTCAACGGCGGCAGCAATCTGACAAGGCTCGAAGCCGACAAGGCTCACTTGGCTAAGAGAAAGCTGCCTGAATGCGATCAATGGATTATTCTGATGCAAAAATACCTTCGGATTTGCATCATGGGATTGGCAAACGTGAATCAACATTCACCAAAACGAGACGATGCTTCGAACGCGAAGAGGATTTTGGAGCGCAAGCTTCACGCTATAACTCCAAACCGCAATCTGAATGCGGAAATTATTGCGTTCAAAGACTTTCTAGCCGATAATTTTTGCATGCGTCGCAACTAAAACATCTTTGGCCAGATGTAAAAAATCGGCTTGTTACTTAGGGGCGATATGAGTGCATAGACTTGTGGGCTCAATTGGTGCAAGATTATCGAGTTGCAGTGGTAAAAAACCTTCGGTGTTCAAATATCGGCGTAATATGACTATGATCGCAGTGTCACGCGAAAGTCGATTTTCAGCCTCAAAATGTTTAAGCGCAATTTCAACATCATTGTGAAGAAGAGGCATATTTCCTCCTAGATTAAACAAAAAGTATAAGTAATGCTACTAAGGGGTATTTCCTAATTTCAGGTAAAAAAGAGCTAGTTTACAGCTTTTGAATTTGCAGCAATTATGTGCAAACAATTGCCAAAGAACAACCCACTGGGGTTATTTCTCTTGCTCTCATAACAAGTTTTGTTGAACGGACTTCACATCATGGATTACCAATGATAGCTTCAGCGCGTCGCTCGGGGGGGCAACGTGAAAAACTTGTTGGGACTTTTTGCAGAAACGCAAACCACATTTCAAGATACTGGTCAGGCAGAAACAGCCTTAGAAGACCTCAAGCAGAGGGGCGGATTATCTGACGCCGCATTCCTTATTACCAACTTGCCAACTACTGATGGGGATGGCACTTACGCGCTGTCGACCTATTCCAAAGAGTGGCACAAACACTACATTGCTCGAAGCTATTTAGACATCGACCCCATTGTGCAAAATGCGTTGACTAGGATTACGCCTTTCAGCTGGGAGATCCCGAACCCTAGCAGTGAGCTCAAGAAGTTCTTTGGTGAAGCTGGAGAATTTGGTATTTCGGCTCAAGGATTTTCGGTGCCCATTCGCGGTATTCGCGGGGATATTGGCGTTTTTTCTATTAGCGCCGATTTGTCTCCAAAGGATTGGTTGGATTACAGAAAAGAAATGCAATCAGAAATCATGTTGCTGGGCTACTACTATTATATGGCCTGCTTAGACATCGATTTTCCAGAGAACCGTGATGTAGTCCTATCACCACGAGAATATGACATATTGAGTTGGGCCGCGAAGGGCAAAGCAACTTTCACTATCGCCGAAATTCTGTCGCTAAGCCCAAAAACTATCGAACATTATTTGGCCAGTTCTAGGGTAAAATTGCGGGCTGCAAACACAACTCATGCCGTCGCGAAGGCAGTCCGATGGGGATTGATCGACCCTTTGGGTTAGGGAATACCCCGTAGTGATTATCTCTAAGGATTAATGCAGACTTGTGCCTGTCACCAATAAAAGGAGGCGGACATGATAGTTGCTGAACACTATTCTGATGCGAACCCTGAGCTTTTGAAACAAATGTTCCGATTGCGCGCTGATGCCTTTGGTACACGGCGCGGATGGCAGGTAAGTGTCAAAAATGGAAAAGAATGCGACCAGTTTGACGAAATAAATCCCCTTTATCTCATGTGTGTTGATGATCACGGTGAGCTGCTGGCGTCACTTCGTTTGTTGCAGACCACAGGCCCTCACATGTTAGCAGACGTGTTTCATGACTTGCTTGGCGACGAGCCGTTATTGCGCAGTCCATTGATTTGGGAGAGTACCCGTTTCTGCGTGAACAAAAACGCAAGTGAAATCCGAAATGCGGGTGGAGTTAATGCAGTTACCTGTGAACTTTTGGAAGGGCTTTGCACCGTCGCAAACAAGAGCGGTTTGCATAACCTAGTTTCAGTTTACGACGTTTTTATGGAGCGGATTCTTCGGCGCTCCGGATGCATATTCCAACAGTATGGGCGAACGGTTCGCTACGACGACGGCCTAAAAACCAAGGCAGGAATTTTTGACGTAAATGAAATTGCAATGATGTCAATTCGGCGCGCAGCGGCAAAAACCAGTGCCCCTCGTTTTGTCGGAAAATATTGGAGTGATCTCAATGCAGCTTAATCCATTCAAACCCAAAAGTGATGAACAGTTGATCGACGCGATGATCGCCTATGTGACGTTCATCAAGAACATTTGCCAACACGCTCAAATACCGGGGGCAGTTCTTACGTTAACACAAACAATCGATCAGCTGGAATTGACGAAGAAGGAGCGTTGTAGTCCAGAAATCGACGAGACGCGGAAATCAGCATGACCATCTTACCTTTCCCCAACAGAAAAATGGATTGGCGGCTTCAACTGACTGTGCTTAAGCAATTTCACGAAGAACTCGTGAGGTTAACACCAAGAGAACACGAAGTTTTCCGCCTGTTGTGCCTGGGCCAAACAAACAAACAGGTCGCTGCCGAACTGTCTGTTAGCCCCAGAACGATCGAAGTTCATAGGCGCAATATTCTGTTCAAAGTGCGAGAACCTTCAATAACGTTAGCGGTCGCAATGGCTGCACAAGTTAGTCTGTTGTTCGCTTTGCACGACAAAGATTGGCTTGCAATGGTCGAGTACAATACGGAACATGTGTAATACGAGGCCAAAGAGCTGTGGGGCAAAATGCGGCGATCCCCACAGTTCGCAGCACGTCAAGCAGTTGGGATGGACATGTCGATCAGAGCGGCACATCTGATATCCGCTGTATTGGCAATCCAGTTTCCAAAGAACGAGCGATTGCCATGTTGCCATAGACTTGATTTGTCATGCTGCGAAACATGCCCGTCTCAGCGGAGATCACAATGACAAAATCAACACCATCAAGGTCTGTTTTCGGGATCGAAAACGAAACCTCATAGCAAAGTATGGTTAGAAACCGTGTGCCATCTGGCATTTCAAAAATGCGTCGTTCCGCTGGCAATACAGCCGGCTTTTTGAATGGCGGCAATCCTGCCTCGATGACAGGAACGAGACGTTGTTTATTGGAAATTTGATATTCATCACCAAGCTTAAAAATTGCAGAATTGGTGAAGCTGTAATCATCATCGGACGTGTATCGAGTCATGCCAAAGAGCAAGGGGGTATTGACCTCCCTCACCTGGTCAAGCGCCTCAGCAATTGAGAAAGTTGTCGTTACGGCATTCTCAGACCAAACAATTAAGTCAGCACCCTCGTGCGCCTTAGATCGTTCCAATAGGTCCGCCAGAATAGCCGGTGCCGTATCTGGGTTCCATTTTTCAACGGATGGTGGATTGTGGCTAATGGCTCCGATCTTGATCGGCATCGGCTTTTGCTCGATGGGCAGCCCAACAAGATAAAGCAGCACTACTCCTCCAAGAGAAATATATTTGAACTTTGGAAGTGCGATGGGCAGTACAATTAGATAGCCAAGAACAATAGAGGTGATGGTCAAAGAACCGAGTGTGGCTAATGCCCCTATTGGTGTATGTAAGCCGATCAATCCGAGCGGCACACCCACCATGCCAAGATGGGAAGCCCCCTGCTCTGCTGCCGTGATCAATAAAGGCCATATTGTCCAGCCGTATTTCCAGCGAAGCACCAAATTTGGCAATCCGTGAAACACTGCACCAATTGCTGCGGTTCCCAACACAGCCAAAGCGAATTCCTGAATTGAACTGGTTCCAGGGAAAAACCAAGTGCTGGACGCGCACATATAGGAAGCGCCAAATGCAACTAGTCCCAACCATGAGCGCCGTCTTAAAGAAGCGAGGCCAATTGCGAATATAAGTGCGGTAACGACCGGCATCCCAACTAAGAAGGCAAAGCCAGCACCACTGCCAAAAACAAAGCCCGTCATCGACGGGCTGAGTTGAGGCATTCTCATGCCATCTACAAACGTGTTGGTGCTATGCATTCAGGCATCTCCACAGATATCGCTCGGCTTGAGGATGCCGAGTGAATTTGCTTGCAAGTTTTGTTTAAATAGAGCTGGCACCCAGCGTCCATTGCTAAACCTTAAAAGCATTGCCCACTTTTCTCTAATTGGGCTTCCAATGGGAGACTTGACTGTTCCATTTCCAAGATATGCGGTGAAAGTGCTCTTTTCCTCCACCGAAACGCAGGCAACATATTCTTTTTGTGTCAGTAACGGTGCATCAAGTCGAAGCACTTCAAGTTGTAAATCAACTGGCTCGCGGCCCTTTTGATGACGATATCCAACTGTTGCTGCCGCTATTGCTTCAAGCTCGGTTGGCCTTATTTGCTGCCCATTGGTGTCAATGGGGATGGTGGGTGAACAGCCGATCAAAAGAATGCCGAAGGCTATGGCGGGCAATACTACGCGAAATATCATGTTGTCGTTCTCACTAAACACCAAAAATTGAGCCTATTTTTGAGCACCAAAAACTGCTTGGGTCAATAACTCGACGTCTGCATATCTTGGAACAATGCTGGTACGCGATATAAACGCGGGCGTTCCACTAATTCCCAATCGTCGTGCCAAACCCCGCACGTTGGAAATTTCATTTAGCACTACATCGGAAGCATATGCTTCTTCGATCTTGGCCTTATCCAAACCTGCTGCCATAATGTACTCAGCCATGTTTACTTCGCCATTGCGTGTTTCACCCATCATTGCATTGTGGAATGCTCGATATGCAACGTCGCCATGTACAATGCGGATTGCCAATGCAGTCTGGGACATTTCAACACTTTCCTGACCTAGAATCGGAAAGTGCTTCTCAATCAGTACAACGTTGGGATTTGTTTCAAGAAAATCTATCAGTTCTGCGTGATTTCGACGACAGTAACCACAACGGTAGTCTAGAAATTCTACGATTACGGGTGTCATAGGATCGAGTTCTCCAAAGAGCGCTTTTTCATTTTTTGAAATTTTCTCAATGTCTTGCCTTGCGGCCTGGGATTTCTCCTGTTCCTCCAAGAGTTCAAAGACTTCCAGTATGATCTCTGGGTTGCGCAATAGTGTTTCGCGTACCTGCAAATCAAACGTTGACAATTCTTGTGCGATTAGGGTGCTGCTTGAAAGCAGGCTAATGGCTGTAAAAAGCCCTATCATAGTGCGCATAACGCCCTCCTTTTTTTGATAATACTTAACATTTGTGTTTTTGGCTTACAATGCAATAAATGTGCATTTTCAAAAATAATTGCCAAAAATTTACATTTTGTTTATATATTAGGAAATTGCAGCATTGGCTGCGGCGTGAATAATTCTGAACCAACTTTTGAGGACGAGATGCGGCACAACAGTGCAGACGTACTAATTAGGGGCGGACAAACCACCCAACACTGGTTCCGAATGGGCGCCCAGGTGCTCAAGACAGCGGTTATTTTTACTTTAGGTGTGTTTGCTGCTGTGTGGATGTTTTTGGCGTATCAGTTTTATGAACACGAAAACTTCTACTTAATGATAGCGCGGTTTCAAGCTGTGTTCTCGGTAGAAAGTCGAGGCACCCCAGATCACATGATACGCTATCGCGACCCAGAGAAGGGCTGGATTGCCGAAAGCGCGGCGCAGGTCTACAACAACGCACATATCGAAAATGTCTACGACACCTACAATAACAAAGCCGCCGAGTTCGCATATATTTCAATACTGCCAGCGGGATTTGCTGGCTTCGTTGCATTCGTTTTCTTTTGGCTATCTGGACGGGACATGGAAGGTGACTACCACGTTCGCGGCACCTATTTGGTAAAAGCCAAAGAGCTTAAAGAATGGAGCAAAGCCAAATGGAAACAGCACATCAAAAAGTTTGGCAAGGAGCACAAAAAGGGGCCCCGCTACACAATCAATGGCATCCAATTTCCGCCAAACGCTGTCGAAGCGCAAACTGTCATTTGCGGTACGGTTGGCACGGGTAAGACGAACGCATTGCGCGAATTAGTATCTAAGGTTCGCGAACTCAACGGCAAGGCAATTATTTATGATCGGATGGGTACGTTTATTGAAAACTACTACGACCCGAAAACCGATATTATCGTCAATCCATTCGATAAGCGCTCCCACGCTTGGTCACCATTTCTGGAAGCTGACAGCGAAGTATATTTTAGTCAATTGGCGGAAGTTTTCATTCCCGACCGACCAAATGTCGCAGACCAATTTTGGACACAGGCTGCACGTATTGTTTTTGAAGAAGCAGCACGAAAGATATATCGGGAAGGGAACTATTCTAACGCAAAGTTGCGAGAGACAATCCTTCAGTACTCGTCAGAAGACCTTGCCGCATTTGTATCCCAGACAACAGCGACCCACTTTTTCAACAAGGACATTCTAAAAACCGCAGGCTCGGTCCGGGCAAATCTTGTCACTGAACTACGGTTTCTTGAATATTTGCGTGATGATGGAGAAGACTTTTCGATCCGCGCTTGGGTAAAAGACGACAAGAAGAAGGGGTTTGTTTTTCTGTCTGGTGACGCGGAACATGCCGCCGCCACAAGAAATGTCATTTCGAGCGTTTTTGAAACTGCTGCAAATGCCCTCATGACTTCGGGTAGAGTCGACGATCCACGCGTATGGTTCATCATGGATGAGGTGCCTACGCTTAATCGCCTTCCCTTTCTCCCGCGAAGCCTTGCAGAGATTAGACAGTACGGAGGCGCATTTGTGGTGGGTTACCAAGTCTATTCTCAGCTCCAAAGTCTATACGGCGATAAGGACGCTCAAACGATAACTGGTAACCTGAACAACCGGATCGTTTTCAATACACCCGACGCAGAAACGGCAGATGTTTTTTCCAAGTCACTTGGATCAGAAGATGTTGAAGAGCGTAGAGAAAGCATGACTGTTGGCGCAAACGAAACCCGCGATGGTGTTGGGTTTATGTCGCAGCGGGTAGAGCGCAGAATTGTAACAGCATCCCAGATCCAAAGCCTTGCTCAATTCGAAGGTTATGTTGCATTTGCCTATGATAGTCCAACAGCTTTCGTGAGGTTTGAGCCCTTCCCAGTTGAGAAGGTTGCCGTTTCATTCGTTCCATATACAGGGCGAGGCATGGCCAAGAATGAACTGTCAGTCATGGGACTGCGCAAAAAGGGCGATGAGCGCGATCCGGTCCAAGTCGCCGCAGAACAAGCTGCCAAAGCACCAAGTTTTGAAGAGGAATTTGCAAGTTATCGGAACGGACTGATAGCCGCTGGTTTATCGTGGTTTGAAGACGATGCATACCTTGAATCGCTGAAAGCCCATTTTCAGATAGGGCGCGGAAAAAGAATCCGCATATCTGACATCGGCCCTCCTCCTTTAAGCGGTCACATGATGCAAGGTTCACATGAGCCGAAGATGAAACGCAACCATACATGGACTTTATCGAAGAGTGTCGAACCAGAGCATGACGAAGATGGTGTCATCATCGATGAAGTGGCCGTTTCAACACCGTCCAATGCAAAGCAAAGACCACAACGCAAGTCAACGCCGGCAACAGTTACAGCGAACCGTGTAGCACCCAAGTCGGCATCCAAGAGCCGATACAAACAGCTCGACACGAAGCGTGGTTTCAGAGTGATTACTTAACCCTCCAAAGGGGCCAAGTTCACCGATAAGTACATTCAATTGCACCAAGGAAACATCGCAATGATGAAAGCAACCAATATCTCGGCTGGAGCCGCGCAGAGCGGCTATTACAAAGCTGAAGGCTACTACTCTTCTGAAAGTGACGAAGGAACGAAGTCAGCAGAATGGTTTGGACAAGCCGCCACCGAGCTTGGACTAGAAGGTGCTGTAGACGACTTTCTATTTGAAAGAATTCTCAACGGAGAAACGTTCGAAAGAGGCCCTGCAGGTCTACAAGAAGGGCGGATAATGGGAAAATGGGAAAATGGCGAGCGCAAACATCGTGCGGGAATTGATCTAACATTCTCTGCACCGAAATCGGTATCAATTGCTGCACTTGTATTCAAAGACGACCGAGTGGTCCAAGCCCATAAAGACGCTGTTGCTGCGACCTTAGAGATCGTTGAAAAGGAACTTGTCCAAACTCGAAAGTCGCAAGGCGGGAAAATGATCACTGAGACGGGCGGTAAAATTATCGCTGGGGTATTTCTGCACGACACGTCGCGGGCTTATGACCCGCAGATGCACTCACACGCTGCAATCGCCAACATGGTCATGGACGATAATGGTAAATTCACATCTTTAGCAAATGAGCAAATTATGCAGGCGGTAACATTTGGCTCGGAATCCTATCGAAGCTATCTGGCAAAAAACCTCGAAAAGCTCGGTTACACTGTTGAGCGTGAAGGTCAACACCGCTTCGTCTCGATCAAAGAAGTTACTCAAGAGGTTCAAGATATATTTTCGAAACGAACCCAGGAAATTGACAAATCCATATTGGAGCATGGTGTTGAGAATGTTCCAAAAAACCGAGAACTGGCCGCGCTTGCGACAAGAGTTACAAAAGACCGAACCATTGATCGCGAAAAACTACATTCGGAATGGCTCAAAGAGGCTAAAGAAAACGGCATAGATCTGGACGCCATTGCTCGAGAGATTGATAAAACTAAGGAACGCGCTGCGAACTACGTTGCGCCTGAGTTGAAAAGTGACACAAGGCAAGACTTGGCCCATCAAGCAGTTTTAAAAGGGATTGCCCACGTTTCAGAAACTGCAACCACCTATTCCAAAACGCAGGTGCTTAAGGCCGCTACCAATTTTGCTGATGATAAGATTACCCCGGCGGACGTTCTTAGAAGTGTAAATGAGGCAATCAAAAGCAAACAAATGCTGCCAGCCAAAGAATACTCTATTCATGGCAAGGCCAGCGAAGAACTATACACCGATGCCGAGTCATTGTTGACAGAGAAGAAGATCGTCAACGCGTACAGGTTGACACAAAACAGATCGCAATTGCCAAGGTCATTTGAAGGGCGATCATTAGCTGGGCATTTGGATCAATCACTGCGACGATCAACGCTCAGTGACGGCCAGAAAGATGCTGTGAAAACGGCACTTACTGGCAACTCACTATTTGTCGCGGTTCAAGGTTACGCCGGTTCGGGAAAAACTTTTGCGCTATCGTTCTTGGACGATAAAGCGAAACAATATGGTTTCCATGTGGAAGGTTTAGCGCCCTCGCATCAAGCTACTGGACTATTGAAAGAAGCCCTGCCAAACGCCGAAACGCTCGCTGCTAGGCTTACGCGCGGAACCGCTCGAAAAGATGCCCCTGCCCCCGAGAAAACTATTCTAGTTGTTGATGAAGCAAGTTTTGTTTCAAACAATCAAATGCTCACGTTTATGAAACAGGCTCGTGAACAAAACTATGCACGGGTCGTTCTTGTAGGCGATGTCAAACAGCTTGACGGCGTTGAAGCAGGAACGCCCTTTGATCTACTGCAGAAAATAAAAATGCCTACCGCGATAATGAGCGACATTGTACGGCAACGAGATGACAATCTACTGTCGGCCGTACATCATTCTATTGCAGGCGAAATCAAAGAAGCCTTCGAAAAAATTGGTGACAATATTAGGGTCCCTAAGGACAAGGACTACGCCAAAGCTGCGGCAGAGAGCTACTTGTCGCGCTCTAGTGACGAGCGCGCCGCAACTACCATTACAACACCATCAAATGATGTTCGTAAGGCAGTAAATGAGCATGTGCGCGATGGTCTTAAACAGCAAGGGTTAGTTGGAAGTCAAGAAACCGAGCTTAAAGTGCTTGTTGCTGAGCGCTTATCGAGGGTTCAAGCAAAAGAGATCCACAGCTACCGCGATGGAGATGTAGTTGTATCGCGCTCTTCAATCAAAAGCGCAGGCTTAAGCAAAGGGGCAGTCTATGACCTCAATGTTGATAGTCAATATAAGGCAATGACGCTCACCAACCGAGCTTCCGGAGAGGTGATCGACTTCGATCCTTCCAAGAGCAGCCAAGTGGCCAATGCCGTAAATCTCTATCAAGAAGAAACCCAAAATTTTTCATCTGGTGACCTAGTGAAGTTTGGGATAGCTGACAAAAAAAACAGCATAAATAATGGCGACCAAGGCCAAATAAAAACCATCGGTGACAGCAACATTATTGTTGAGATGAAAGATGGACGTACGGTTGAACTCCAGAATGAAACACTTGCGTTGAAGGGCATGGACTATGCCTACAGCCTAACAGCGCACGGCGTACAAGGTGCTTCGGTGAAGAACATCATCGTAGCTATGGGAGCTAACGAATACCTAGCGGATCAAAAAGGATTTTACGTGGGTATTTCGCGCGGTGTGGAAAGCGCAACTTTGGTCACAGATGATCCAGAACGGCTTGCGCAACGACTGGAAAAACAGACGGGCGAGCGCATCGGCGCACTCGAGGCATACGGTTTAGCGCTTAAAGAACAAGAAAAAATGGAAGCAAAATTAGCCGAAGAAAACGCAAAATCTACTGAGAAAGTAGTCGATAAATCTACACAGAAAGAAGTGGAAACTGATCAAAAACTGTCGACCAATGACCAGCAAAATGAGCAAAAAAACAACCTATCTGCGAGCGAAACAACATCGCCAGGTGAAGAAAAACCATCAGATAGAGAAACTAAATCTAGTCTAGATGCTCCCAATCAAAGCGGAAAAGCAGCGAATTTATCAAGCGAAGAAAAGGCGCACGACGCTTCAATTGAACAACTTGTTCAAAACGTGAAAGACGCCGCAGAACAAAAAGAACGTGGGGAGCGTAGCTAATGGCCGAAGAGTATCGATGTCGCCTACGTCCACATTCATTAGAGCTCGCAAAGGATGATAAAGGAGTTCCAAGTTCTGATTTGCTCGAAAAAAGAATCGTAGAACTTCAAGCCATTGCTGCAGCACAACCGAAGTTGCCACTTGGCAATGATTCAAACGTGGCCGACCGAATTGAAGAGTTGTTCAACACTCACATGTTGGCCATCAGTTCAAACCAACGCGCGGTGGCGAACGCCATTTCTATTATGCAAAGTATGTTGATTTCTTCGGTTGCCGGGGTGGACGGAGAATTAGAAGCAGCCATGACTGAACTTGCAGAGATGTCTCAATTGTTAGTTGCCAAGACTGTGGATGAACCCGATCGCGACACACCTGGTTTGAACATCATTCAAAGGAAATTTGAAGAGCAAGAGATGTCAAAGAGCCCAATTGCGGTTGAAAAGGAGCAGGCCGAAGACGAATTGGAACGGGACTAGTAGATGATTAAATTTCGTTCGTTTCTAAAGCCAAAACTATCATCGTGCCGCCTTGGTCAAAACTGGACCGATGATCCAAATGAAGTGGACCGGCTATCCAATTTGTTGGGCCAAAGCTGGACCGCGCCGCATAACCCATTGAAAACAAAGGCAAAATCTTACTCCTCACCAAACCCAAATCGAAACCACTGTTTTTACCTTTGTTTTCAACGGCTTACTTACCTTGCAGGGGAGCTGCGTTCCGTGTGTACCTTTATGAGCATTCTTCATGCGAATATTCCCCTAAAAATAAATGGGGGCCTTGATCCAGCGATCAAATGGCCCTCGTATCTAACTCGCAGCACCTTTAGTGCTGCCTTCATTTTTGGAGTGACTTTAGTTGCTCCCTCTTGTGAAGCTGCAGGTTGGTCAACAAATGGCAATTTCACTCTCGAAGAAAAAGTCTCCAACAAGTCAGATTGGACATTTGGTCAATCGAATTGGAAGAGCCAGATCGCATTTGAAAAATCGATCATGGGTCAAGAGTTCAAACTTGCCGCCTTACCCAAACAATTTGAGGGCAAGACAAAGCTTGATCAGCTCTTCTCGCTGATCGCTTCTGTCGAGGCCCCTCACCGCCAATATGATGCTGTTCATCACAAAGCGAAAATCAAACCGCCGCACAATCCAACAAAACTGACACTTGGGGAAGTTTTGGAGTGGATTGAAGCAACACCCAATCAGTTTCATGCAATTGGTCGATATCAATTCATACCGGCCACTCTCGCCTATTTGATTCAGGCTGAGAACCTGAGCCTAGATCAAAGGTTCTCGAAGCAAGTTCAAGATCAATTGGCGTTGAAACTGTTGAACGATGCGGGTTGGCAGAAGTTCCAGGCCCATCAAATGCCCACAAAGGCATTCATGGACCGAATTGCAAAGGTCTGGGCAGGTTTTCCATTGGAAAACGGCCAATCTGCTTATGACGGTATAGCTGGAAATCGCGCCGTTATTACCCGAGCTAACTTTGAAACCGCTATGAACAACATATTTGGGGAAAGGTCATGACAAGCATCTTTCACAACAAACGCCGCATTCTACGCAATGATATGGATATCAACGTTCAAGTCACAGAGATCATAGTGCACCAAATCCTGACAAACCAAATTGGTGCAGGGGTTCAATTACCCTCAATCAGAGTTGCAGCAAGGGACCTGGGCGTAAACAGCACCACAATCTCAAGAGGTTATCACGCCCTGATTGCACTAGGAGCCGTTGAAAAGCGTAGGGGTCTTGGCATGTTTGTGACGAAGGATGCCAAAACGCTCTTGTTGGCACATGAACGTCATCGTTTTTTGCAGAAAGATTGGCCAAGAATTAGCCGAAGAATTCAATCGCTGGACATTTCCTTCGGTGATTTACGCAAATGAGCCATTTTAAAGCCCCTACAGCGCCAATTCACAATCTGAAGCACAGTTCCTCGAAAATTCTCAGAAATCCTCTGAGCGTTCAAATTTTGGCACCTAGCGCCACGATAAACAGCAATCGATAGGTAGGATTTGTGATGCAAGGACATTTGAACCAATACGTCAGAGGGCTGCAAAACTACCAAATTACAAACCCGCCAACCTACAAAACTACAAAAGTACACAGTTGCATATTTGCAAAAGTACAAATCCGCCAAACTGCAAAATAGCCCAATTGCAAATCTGCACATCTACAAAAGTGCAAAACTACAAAACTGCACATCTACAAAATGACAAAAGTACAAATCTCCCAAACCGCAATATGGCAAAAGTGTGAAGGGATAAATATGAAAAGAGAACAAATGGATCAAAACAACAGTAGCAACAAAACCGTTACGGTCTGCAACTCAATCGACGCTGCATACCAACTTGGTTATCTCGAACCAATTTCTGTGGAAGGTAGCGTATTTGCTCTAAATCTACTCGTGAAACCCAACTCGGACCTTGCACAGTCATACTTTGCTTTTGACTGTGACGAAAACGAACTCATCCAAGTGAATGGTTGGCTATTTGATACATGCTTGGATTGAACCAGTGCATCCAAAATCATCAAGCTAACAATCAGTCAAAAACTCAAATTTACCAAACAGCCAATACCGGAGCAATTATCAATGCGAACAATAGCGACAATTCAACAAAAAGGTGGTGCAGGCAAAACTACAGCCAATTATCTCATCGCAAGCGGGGCCATCAGTAATGGATTGAAAGTCCATTGCATTGATGGCGATAGAAATTCCCAGCTGGGGGAATGGGAACGACGATCGCAGGACTATGATTGGAAAGGCGAAAAACCGATTTGGCCGGAGAACCTTTCAACATCACACATGCCAAGTGATATTGACCTGCTCTACGATCAACTCAACAACTTGGAAAAACAGGGTGTAGACTTGGTTCTTCTGGACACTAGACCAGGTTCAAATGCAGACACCGAAGATATTGCCTATGCAGCAGATGTCATTCTCATTCCGACCAGAGCTGAAGCTGCCGATTATGAATTGGCCGTTGAAACCTACAATTGGATCAAAGCGGCTGGTGATACTTTTGAAGGTCTTACAAGGCGCCCTGCCCTTGCGCTTCTTCTTTCAGATGCGTCAAGAACAGTCATGGATGTTTTGGAACCAGATGTCGAGGTAGATCGGCTCACACAAACTGAACGTTTCATTCTTGGAAAACTCTTTGACTTTCCATTCATCAACACGGCCATCCCTGCCTCAAAGATATGTTCTCAACTTCCATTGATGGGCCCGTTGAGTGCTGCAGTGGATGTCTTGGAGAAAAACCCTGGTACAAAACTGCAAGCCAAGCCGGTTCGCAAAATACTGGAAGTCGCTCAACAATTGGCAAATGAAGTCATGAACCTTGGAGGCAACACAAAATGAAATCCAGGCCCATAAAGCTGCGCTCTATTGCTGCCGAACAAGTTGAAGAGATAAACATGGTTGAGCGTGCTCTCTCAGCCTCACCGAAGCCCTCTACCCCGTCAAAGTCAACGAGACGAAAGCCAGAGCAAGCAAAAAAACACCCTAAACGCCCTTCGCCCGATAAGCATCGAGAGAAGATTTTTGTGTCTGCGGTGATCAAAGCTACCGAAAGATTTTCTACTAAGACCCGAAAGCAAGCCTCGGAAGCAAATGTGAGTTTCGATTATGCAAGAAAGTTCCTGGCCAAAAAAGCTGTGATGGATTTCCGTTCATTGGATCTAGAAATAGGCAGCAAGAGTTTTGTCAAAACAAAAACTAAGCTGGCTCAAGATATTGGGGAATTTTTGGCAAAAGAAGGAGATGAGAGGTCTGATTGGCATAGATCGAGAATTGTTCTAAGCTACGCAGAATTGCAGGCAGTACATGATCTTTGTGATGATCCGCTAAGCATTGAAACCGATACAAAGTGTGTAAATGCGGTTCTCAATGCGCTGCTTCTCACTCTTCGGCTGCCACTTAACCGCATCTAACTCATTGTGCTCTATTGGCGGGTGTTACATTTGTTTAGATCGAAGCCATTGAAATAAATCGATATTTTGGATTTCAATACTAGCGCTAACATTAGCGTCAATATTTGTATCAATGTTAATGTTAGCATCAACATTAACATAAACACCAATGTTAGCATTAATATTAGCACCAATATTTGTACTAACGTTAACATTAACGCTAACATTAGCATCAACATTAACATTAATATTAATATCAACGTTGACATTAACATTAACATTAACGTTAGATTTAGAATTGCGCGATAAACTGACTTCAACGAATTAGGAGTGAGATATGTTTAAAATTACATTCGCGAACCCAAAAGGCGGATCTGGTAAAACAACGTCTGCTATCTTGTTGGCCGAACAAATTGCAAAGGCGGGTGCGTCTGTCGCAGTTTTAGATTGCGATCCAAACCAAAACATTATGCACTGGCAAAAAGATAGAACCAAAGCTGGAAGAGAAACAGCGTTCGAAGTTATTCCTGCGCCCGACGAAGAATCTTTCATGGATACACTAGTAGAATTGGAGGACCGCTTTGATTACTTGGTACTTGATCTTGAAGGAACAGCATCTCAATTAGTAACATATGCAACAAGCCAATCGGATCTCGTCGTTATTCCATTCGAGCCAACACCCATGGAAGCAAGACAAGCAGCTCGGGCAATAAAACTCGTCAGAAGCACTTCAAAAATGATGAAGCGAGAAATTGCCCACACGCTCCTGGTCACTAGAGCCAACGCCGCCTTCGCAACTACCGAAGAAAAAGATATTCGCAAAGAAACTGATGAAAGCAAGATACCGGTCATGAGGACATCACTGGTTAGACGCTCTGCTTACACGAGAATTTTTCGAGATGGAGCCCTATTAGATGAGCTATTAGAAGATGCGAAAACGGCAACCCAAAACAGCTCAAAGGGCCAGAGAGAACGCACACTAAAACCACTTCGAAAAGCCATACAAAACGCTCAGCTTTATTCCCAAGAAATTTTAGGAATGCTTGGTGAGATGGAGGACGCTGCATGACCTACAATTTCGATGATGAAGACGAAGCAGATGTTGCTCCCGTTAAGCTACCAACACCAAAAACCAAGAAAGCTGTTAACAGACCAATTCCAGCAAACGCAAAGAACATTGCAGAAGCGGGGAAAAAACTTGGATTTGTTGACCGCAGCCCGTCCAGAACCAAGCGTAGAAAAACCGGCCCAAAACAAACTGAACCGCAAGATAGAATTTCGCTGTCCGGCCCCAAACGAGTTTTAGATCGTCTAAAGGCTAGAGCTGATGAGATGGACGATGCGGCATATTGGGAAGTTATTGAATACTTGTTGGAAACCGAGAACCCAACTAAATAGCTTGTGATTGGATGTCTTGTGATGGGCCACAATCACTTCTGACTGCGCCCTTTACATTAAAAATTGCTGATTATGGGGGAGGCGGGTGACCAGCTTTCACTGGCCACCCTGGGGAGCAACTTAGCTGTTATGGTGCTTTGGTTTTGACCAAGGCAGAACTGAAAGAACGGTCACATCGTCTTGGTTGCCATCCGTAACTAGATTTCCGCGCCAGTCCCAACCGTTGATTACAATGTTGAAGAATGGGTTACCGGCGTTTGATATCTTTGGGAAAAGAACTCCCCACTGTATTGAAATGCCACGTGCATCAGGACCCCAAAGTTCGTGTGAAGGCGCGTTTTCGTTGTTCGTTGTTGTTGGTCTTGCTTCTAGGTCCACCGAGAACTGTGGAGTGTTAATGCTGATTGTACCTTTTGAATTCACAAGGATTTTGTCTTCGAATTTGCCTGAGTTTGCTGAAAGTGTCATTTGGGTGCTCCATGTTTGTGTTTTGATGTTCTCGATGGACAGCCGAAAGAGATGAAGTGCACCCACAGGGCGATTTGAAAAATCGAGGTGAAGCGCAGGAAATATTGTTGCGCGAGGAATACCGTAGGTAG
>Ga0189291_100207_pt1 | contig 41176 bp, 34 predicted proteins | sample UW1redminimetaG_FD_130331 | JGI IMG/M metagenome (GOLD analysis project Ga0189291, IMG submission 130331) | Marine microbial communities from the Costa Rica Dome - UW179B-red mini metaG | ecosystem: Environmental > Aquatic > Marine > Oceanic > Photic zone | place: Costa Rica: the Eastern Pacific... | reverse complement strand
GTGCCATGCTTTGTGGAATTCCTCCCACTCTGCCTTTTTTGCGGTACACCCAATTTTGCCATGTGATCGGTGTTGCTGTGTGTATTGTCAGTATCTCTGCATTTGAAAAACCCGGAAGTTTCTGTTTTAGTGCTTCAACTATAAACTCTTCAGTTTGTTTCTTTGCAGATTCATAATCACCATTTAGTGAAAACCAATATTCCGGTGAAGTGTGACAGGAAATATTGAGCGTTCGCTTTCCTTCAGGAGCACGTTCACTATCTCCTCGCTTTGACATAGATACAAATATAGAATCTGATTTCGTAAAAGGCACGGTTTCACTTTCATCCAGATGTAATTGGTGATGTAAGCTTAAATCCTCCGGATAGGTATCTGTGGTTGCAATTCCCAAAGTAATCGCTCCCCAAGCTTCATCAAAGTCTTTTGATTCCTCTTCAAAGTAGGTTTTCATCTCTCCTGATGTGATATCCTTCATATTCCATATCGGGATGTTTGAAACTACAACGGGAGCTTGGTAACTATTTCCTTTCTTCGTTTGAACAATAAACTCGCCTTCTTTTTTACTGATTTGAGTTACCGCTTCTTTGGTATGTAGTGCCCCACTCTTTTTCTGAACAAAAACTCGAATCGAATTGATCATTTCCAACAATCCACCGGACACATAAAAATTGGAATAATTGGTGTAGGTCAATCCCGCTGCTCCGAATAAAAATGGAGTATCTTCGGATTTTGATTGAGCTGTGATCATCAATTGTTCATCCACAAACCGGCGAAATTTTGGTGTATCTACTCCGAACTTTCTCATTACATCTTCAACCGATTGAATGGCATAAGGCAACACCCACACATCAAGCGGAGAATTTGAAATCGCCAATCTTCCCCAATCAGTTATATTCTGTGGTGGAAAAAATGGATTCTTTAGCGATACATCCCAAACGGTATCAGAGACTTTTAACGCTTCTTCCCAAAAAGCTCGTTGGGCTGATGGATTCCCAAAAACTCGTCCTGCTTCTGCAATCCATTCTTCTCGGTCTTTATATCGGATGATTTCTTCGCCATTTAACCTGACCGTCATGCTTGGAGAAATTTCTTCTCTTGGTATCTGAATTCCCGTTTCGTTCTCCAGTTTCCATAATGGCTGATTTTCATCAAAACCGATCAGCGTCGTTGCTCCCGACTCAAACGTAAATCCTTTTCTGTAATACGATGAGCTGCATCCTCCCGGAACCGCCGCTGCTTCCAGAATCAGAACTTTATATCCGTCCTTGGCAAGCATCGCCCCTGCACTCATTCCTCCCATTCCGGAACCTATGATAATAGCGTCGTAGTCTTTGTTGATAGTCATGGAAGTAGAACAACTTTTGGCTAGTAAAGTGTTCCATTGCTTTGACTCTATCAGAATCGTATAATCAAGAATAGTAAATCAATTAATATCAGACCTATGACAACAAAGATTGCTCTTGTAATTTATTTTCTTACTGTATTTTTAGGAACTTCATCATCTCATTCGCAGGATAGATCCGGTAATAATATCAATGAAGTCAGAGTAAATAGTAATAAAATAACATTCGTCTTTGAGACTAATATTGATGGCTATTTAAAATGGTATAATAATAATGTAAATACTGGATCATTAGAATATCAATGGACCGCTAATTTTAATTTAGGTAGAGAATCTTATAATGCCGGATTTAGCATATTTAAGCATCCGGGTGCACAAGAGAAAACAGGGACTATGGAAGAATTAATTAACGATGGTCAAATAAGTATTTTTAAAAACCAATTGATAAATGTTGAAGGTGTGAGTCAAGAGATCATTGCACTAACGGGAATGAAGACTCTACTCAGAGGTTTAAAAATAAGATCAGAATTAATAGAAAATGCTTTGGTAGTCGAGATCCTAGAAAAGGATTTAGTAAATAAGTTTATTCAAAATAAGCCTGATAGCGTGTTGTTTATAAACAAAACACCTAACACAGGTTTTGACACTTTTTCTGTTAAAGTTCATTATCAATAGTTACGTATAACCTCAAATCTTATTTGCTGAATCAACAAACTCTCTAAAATTCCTCTCCGGAAATAGAATAACCAATAAAATCAAAATCATCATCTAATCGGTTATCCCAACACCCACTACGGAATAAATTCCTCGCTGGATAACCTGAGTCTATTCTAATCCAAGTACACCAGTAAGGACTTTAGTCCGCCTAACTAAAGAGAGCATATTCCAACGCAGAGCGATGGAACGAGGATCATCAGCGAAAATCAAAAACATCAGTGCAATCCGTGATCCCTATTCCTAATTCCCATATTTGCTTATTCCTAATTAATGCGCTTCGAGCCAATTATCAGCAATGCCAGCCTCTACACTTAAAGGAACATCCATCTCAAAAGCTGATTCCATCAATTCTTCGATCTTTTTTGGAACTTCATCCAACTCACTTTCGTGGATCTCAAAGATCAATTCATCATGAACCTGAAGTAGCATCCTGCTTTCCTTGTTGTTGTCTTTCAACCAGTTATGAATATTAATCATTGCCAGTTTGATCACATCAGCAGCCGTTCCCTGAATGGGCATATTGATGGCTACTCGTTCCGCAAAACCTCTCACATTCCAGTTTCCTGAATTGATATCGGGAACGTATCTCCTTCGACCAATAAGTGTTTTAACATAGCCGTTCTCTTTTGCAAACTGCTTGGTATCGTTGATATAGTTCAGAATATTAGGGAACCGCTCGAAATATTCATCAATCATTTCTTTTCCTTCTGAGTTCTCGATCCCCAGATTTTGAGCTAATCCATAAGCACTTAGGCCATAGGGAATTCCAAAATTTACTTCTTTCGCTTTTCTACGATGATCAGCGGTTACTTCATCCAACGAATCTAAATGGAATATTTCTTTAGCCGTTCTGGAGTGAATATCTTCTCCATTTTTAAACGCCTCGATCATCGCTTCGTCTTTGGCGATATGAGCTATAACCCGAAGCTCAACTTGAGAATAATCCGCCGACATGATTTTATATCCATCATCAGCTATAAATGCTTTTCTGATTTCTCGACCACGTTTAGTTCGAATTGGAATATTTTGAAGATTTGGATTCGATGATGATAACCGTCCGGTGGCCGCAACACTTTGATTAAAGTCTGTATGTATTCTCCCTGTTTCCTCTTCAACCAATGAAGGCAATGCATCCACATAAGTAGATTTTAGTTTCGCCAATTGACGATATTCTAAAATCAGATCCGGCATTTCGTATTTAACGGCGAGTTTAGTCAATACCGATTCATTGGTGGAATACTGTCCCGTTTTCGTTTTCTTTCCGGCGGGCAAGCCCAGCTTATCAAAGAGAATGGTTCCCAATTGTTGAGGAGAGTTGATATTGAACTCCTCTCCTGCTTTTTCATAAATCTGTTTTTCCAGTTCTTTCAAATCGGTAGCGAGATCTTCTGAGAACCCTTCCAACATCCCAACATCAATTTTCACTCCTTTATATTCAATTTCAGCCAGCACTTCCATCAGTGGAAACTCAACCGTTTGAGCAACTTCTTCAAGCTCGTCTTTATTTAATTGCTCACTAAATAGTTCATACAATCTGAGCGTAATATCCGCATCTTCACAAGCGTATAAATACACCTCTTCAGGAGTTAGATCAGCCATGGAAATCTGTTTCTTTCCTTTTCCAATCAATGCTTCGATGGGAACAGGTTCATAATTCAGATACTTTTTAGACAATTCATCCATTTTTATTTTCTGAGTCGCATCTATCAGATACGCAGCGATCATTGTATCAAATGGCTTTGCTTTGATCTGAATTCCGGCTCTGTGAAGAATCAACCAATCGAACTTATAGTTATGGGCAACAAGGGTTTTACTTTCATCTTCAAAAAGAGGACGGATAATCTCAACCACTTCCTTTTCATCCAAAGCACCTTCCACATTTACCGGAATATAAAATCCCATTCCGGGCTTGGCTGAAAACGAAAATCCTACCAATGAAGCCGAAACCGGATTCGGGGAATTTGTTTCTGTATCAAAACAGATCACTGATTCCTTTTTTAACTCATCAACCAGTTTCTTAACGCCTTCAATATCTTTGATCAGCTCATAAGCATTCTTTTCTTCATCCAGTTTATCTGTTGGTTCTTCTTCCACAAAAGTCCCGAACAGATCACCCTGATCGCCAACCTTATTCTCGATGGGTTCTTCCCCTAAATATCTTTTAGTGAGCGATCGAAATTCCATTCTCTTAAAAAATGCTCCCAGATCGTTTCTGTTCGGACCATTCCATTCCAACTCTTCCCACTCCGCTGTATTGGGAACATCCGTTTTAATGGTTACCATAAACTTGGCGTGCATTGCCTGATCTGCAAATTCCTGTAAACCTTCTCGCTGACGTTTTGCTGAAATAGTATCCGCTTTTGCAATGGCTTCTTCCAGAGAACCAAACTGATTGATCAATTTCGGAGCTCCTTTTTTCCCAATTCCCGGAACCCCGGGTATGTTATCTGATGTGTCACCAATTATTGCCAACACATCTATTACCTGATCCGGATACACTCCGAAATAATCGTGCACTCCTTCCCTGTCAATGATATTAAATCCACCGTCTTTGTTGTCCGGCTTCATCATTTTAACATGATCATGAACTAATTGCATAAAATCTTTGTCGGGCGTAACCAAGTACACATCCACATCATCGGCATTAGCTCCTGATGCAATCGTACCTATGATATCATCGGCTTCGTAGCCGTCTTGTTCAATATTTTTGATTCCCCAATTTTCTACCATTTCCTTGATCAACGGAATTCCTACTCGTAATTCATCCGGTTGTGGTGGACGTTGAGCTTTGTAGGTTTCGTCTGCATCATGGCGAAAAGTAGGAGCTTTTGTATCCCAGACAACAGAGATGTGGGTAGGCTTTTCTTCATCCAGCATTTTCACCATAGTGTTGGCAAACCCAAGCACAGGTCCGGTAGCAATTCCCTCCGAATTTTTGAGTCTGGAATTAACAAATGCGAAATGTGCGCGATAAGCCAGCGCCATCCCATCAAGTAAAAAAAGAAGTTTCTTTGACATGTAGTCTTATATTTGTCGAAATTGTAGTCTTTGAAACTAAAGGTTTTGACATTAATTACGAATTCAGATTCCAAATCATTTGAATAATTTTACTCAACAAATTCAACAGCTCCCAAAAGTAGAACTGCATGTGCATTTAGATTGCTCATTAAGCTATAAAGTTGTTCAAAAACTTCTTCCTGGCACTAGTCAGGCCCAGTACGAAGAAAAATTTGTTGCTCCTGATAATTGTGGAAGTTTAACTGAGTATATTAAATGCGCATCTGCCAGCATAGATATTATGCAAACCAAAGAGCAATTGGAGTTGGTTACTTTGGATTTCATTGAGCAACTAAAAACGGATAATGTGATTTATTGCGAAGTTCGTTTCGCTCCTCTTCAGCATCTGAAACAAGGATTAACTGCTGAAGAAGTGGTAGAATCCGTGAACTCTACCATCTCAAAAGCTACTGCTGATCTGAATATGGAAGTTAGAATGATCCTCTGTTCCCTTCGACATTTTTCTGAGGTTCAAAGCATGCAAACCATCGAATTGGTAAAAGCTTTTTCAGGTACGAATGTGGTTGGTTTTGATCTTGCTGCGGACGAAGCCGGTTATCCTATTGATGAACATAAATCAGCTTTCGAATTTGCTGAAAATCACGGAATACCCTGTACCTGCCATGCCGGAGAAGCCTGCGGACCAAAAAACGTGTGGGAAGCCATTGATGAACTTCATGTTCAAAGAATCGGCCATGGAGTGCGAAGTTATGAAGACTCAACACTGATGAATTACTTAAAAGAAAAAGATATTCATCTGGAAGTATGTCCAACCAGTAACATAAAAACAGGTATTTATCCAAAGCTTGAAGAACATAATATTGATAAAATATACAAAACCGGAACTTCGCTAAGTGTAAACACAGACGGAAGATCACTATCAAATGTTACCCTCGCGGATGAATACCAAAGTTTAAATAAGCACTTCAATTGGCAATTGCAGGATTACCTCAATGTAAATCTAATGGCAATAGAAGCCGCCTTTGTTGATGAAGAATTGAAGAGTAAGTTGAGAAGAATCCTTATTGATTATTAATCCAAGGGTTGAAACCCTTTCTTGTTTATGGACGGGGATTTTTAAAAATATGAACTTAAACCGGCCTTTGAATCTTTAGTGAAAGAATGAAAGTTGGAAAAGCGTAATAAGATGTTTCTCTGGCTCTTTATAAATTATTTGAAATGCTTTTGATAGACCTTTGACATCTTATAGCTTTGAAAACTTGAACGCACTAAAGATTCATCGCCTTGATCTTTTGTTACTTTTGCATCAAGGCAAAAGTCAGCCACACAATTGAAACAATAGTTTTACATGTACTTTTGTACCGACAAAAGTACCAAAAACTCCAGACAGGAAAACCGATCGGCGTTCATGAAGTTGTTGCTGAATAAATCCAAAGGTCAACTTTCGATCAAATATAGTTTTCAAAACCCAGCCTGAATGGATTTATTCGTTCTTCGAACACGCAACCACTTTAATTCTCTTTACCCGACCACTTTTCCAAAGTCTATACTTTTTTTCTTCCAATACATTTAAAAAGATTAATCAAGCCAATTCAAAACTTTTTGACTATTATTACGAACAAGGCACAAATAAATAATCACACACGCATACTTTGAGTTTAAAAAACGAAGCACAATCGGGTTACGGAACCAAGAAGTTCTATCAGGAATATGTTTCCGGTATGTCAAAAGATCGTTTTTCTAAAGAGCTCACAGCCGACACTGACCGCTTAAAGCTCTTATACAAAGAAGCTGTTGAAGATATAGAAAGACAACAAGGAGAAAATCTACCCGGACATGTTAAATTCCTTCGTGTATTTTCAGATCTAACTCAACGACTAAATCCAACCCGAAGACTTGCTTTTGGATTAGGTTCTCTTGGCTTCGTAGCTCATTATTTAGTTAATATCTTTGGATTGGAAGGAATTATATTCTTTTCGAATCTGCTCCTTCCCTTTGGATTCATTTCCATGTTCTTATTGCTTCTGGTTGAGTTGCTTGAGAAATCAGATGTACAAAAAGAAATTGATTTAGCACGAGATATCCAGTTAAGTCTATTGCCAAATACCTCATTGAACAAGAAAAATCTGGAAGTTTATAATTTTGCCCATACTGCCAAAGAAGTAGGTGGTGATTATCTGGATGTGATTGATACCGAAAAAGGAACCTATGTAATTATTGCTGATGTTTCCGGAAAAGGACTTTCAGCGGCTCTTTATATGGTTCGGATGCAGGCGTTGGTAAATATGTTGGTCACCAAAGAACATCCTTCCCCAAAAGATCTGTTCATTCAATTGAATGATTATGTAAAGAGTAACAGCCGGGATAAAACTTTTGTAACCGGATGTGTAGGGTTTTTCCCGAACGACAAAGAAGAGTTCGAATATGTTCGCGCCGGACATAATATCCCGATTTATTACAGCAGAGAACGAGACACTACCTTCAATCTAAATGCAAAAGGTTTTGCTTTGGGAATGACCAATAGCGCGATGCTGGAAAAACATCTGGAAGTCAAGAAATTCCATTTCAAACCCGGTGATTCTGTGTTGTTTTATACGGATGGATTAAACGAATCCCGAAACTACCGCGGTGAAGAATACGGTGAAGAGCGTATCCAATCTTTGATGGAAATCTACGGTTCCCTTCACGCCAAAACCGTTGTCAAAAAACTCCAAAGTTCTCTCGAAGCATTCATCGGTCAAGAGGCCCCTCTTGATGATGTAACCTTTACCTGTGTGCATAGACCGGAATAAGGATCACTGATTTTTTACTTACCCTTGAATATTGTTAATAATCTTCTAAATAAGTATACTCTCATCCATGAATGGAATAGATTTATTTAGCGGTGCTGGGGGGCTTTCTGTTGGGGCAAGATGGGCAGGTATCAATATCACGCATGCTATAGAAAATGAAAAGTATGCTGCACAAACTTATAAGTATAACCATCCTGATACAAACTTAATCTGCAAAGATATTTGTGATATTGACCCATCTATTTTTCCAAAAAATACGGACATAATTTTTGGGGGTCCCCCCTGTCAAGGTTTTTCACTGTCTAATGTTAGGACAAGAAAAAGATCAAATCCAAAGAACTGGTATTTCAAAGAATTTTTTAGGTTTGTTGAACATATCTCACCTAAATTTGTGTTACTTGAAAACGTGAGGGGAATTCTTGAAACTGAAGGTGGATATTTTCATGAGAAAATTATTTCGGATCTCACAAAACTAGGCTATCTAGTTAATACATGGGTTCTTAATGCTTGTGACTTTGGCGTCCCTCAAAAAAGAACACGTGTCTTTATTGTTGCAAGTAAAGATATAAAAATTAATGAGCCAAATGCTATTAGTCCTAAATTTGTAACCGTTGAAGATGCAATTTCAGATTTACCTAAACTTGAAAATGGATCTAGAGTTCATAAAGCTGAATATCACTCTGGACCAAAGAGCCTATTTTCAAAACAGCTAAGAAATGGCTCTAAAGCTTCATATAATAATATGGTTACAAATAATTCGGTTGAAGTTATTGAAAGATATAAACATATCCCTCAAGGAGGTAATTGGAAAAATATTCCTCGAAGTCTAATGAAAAGTTATAGTAATGTTGAAAACTGTCATACTGGAATTTATCATAGATTAAATCATAATAAACCATCTATTGTTATCGGTAACTATAGAAAGAATATGCTAATTCATCCAATTGAGGACAGAGGTTTATCAGTTAGAGAAGCTGCAAGAATTCAATCTTTCCCTGATAATTATAGATTCTTAGGTACGATTGGGTTTCAACAACAACAAGTAGGTAATGCTGTTCCTCCATTACTAGCAAAAGCAGTTTTTATGAAACTGAAGGAACTTTAATATGTCAGAACATATACTAGATACATTTTTAAATAAAAATCACCAAAAAAATGATTTTCCTTTTAGAGGCGACTATAAGGCAAGGATTTGTACTCTTAAAAGTCATTTAGAGACAAAATATTATCCTCATATTACTGCTAGCGCTCTCTGGGATGAAATTACAACTAAAGGTAAAAAGATTTATTTAAATGACCATGGACTAGATCATGTTGAAAAATTGTTATTTAGACTCACAGATTTACTCAATATATCATCTAAAGAATTAACCAGATACGAAGAATATATACTAATTTTCTCTGCTTTAATTCATGACGTAGGTAATGCGTGGGGTAGAGAAAATCACGAAAAAAAATGTTCTGATGTAATAGAAGAAGTGGGAAATGGCGTAATTGAAGATACTGGAGAGAAGCAACTAATTGGAACTATCGCTTCAACACATGGAGGTTTTATCTTTGACGATGAAAAAGATACTATTTATCATTCTTTAGAAGGAGTTACTCCCATAGCTTCAAAGAAAGTTCATGATAGATTTTTAGCTGCATTACTTCGGTTTGCCGATGAGCTAGCAGATGATTGTACGAGACACAATAGATTTGCTCTTAAAAATAACCTTTTAGAAGGAAGTGAAGTTTTTCATTCTTACTCATCATCACTAAGATCAGTTGATATAGAAAACAATCAAATCAAACTACTTTTTACCTTATACCGAGATGATATAAAAAATAAGAAACAAAAATTAGGGAATAAAACTTACATCCTTGATGAAATATATTCTAGAACATACAAAATGTTTCAAGAACTCATTTATTGCAATAGGTATCTTAAACCCTACATAAGCATCGATAAAATTAGAGTAACAATTGACATATTTGAAGATCATGAATTTGATAAGACACCATATACACCAATTAATAAAATATTTTATGATCTAGAAGAGAAAGGATACCCCAATTCAAAAAATGGATCAATTTTTTCAGTCTGTGAGCATTTAAAAGAAAAGACGGGAGCAAAAGTAAAAAAAGAAATTCAAAATCTTAAGAGAAATGCAAAGAAATAAAGAAAATCCGTTTAGTAATACTACTCCAGAATATCTTTCTGCGGATGAAGTATTTGATTTATTCGTAGATGTTTTTACGGATTTTCCAAATATGGAAAGAGAAGGTCATTTATTTATTAACGGTCCACGGGGCTCAGGTAAAAGTATGATTCTAAGATATATGCAACCAGATGTACAACTCAAAAAATACAACGTTGAAAAAATTAATAAACTACATTATTACAGTGTTTATGTTCCAATTAAAAATATTCAACTTGATTTAACTGAATTAGATAGAATCAATAATAAACATGTTTCATCAGCACTCAATGAACTCCTTTTATGCTTATATATTCTTCAATATTTTATTAAACAATTAAATGATGTTCAAACAACTGTAAGTAAAAAAGATTTGCATGAGTTTTGTGGATTTTTAAGTAAGAAGTTTAAACGATCTGATTTAGTATTTGAAAAAAATAAAATTACAACTGTTGATTTTTTAAAAAATTTAGAAGACTTCATAGATGGGCAGTTCAGTGATTTTTTAAACTATTTGAAAAACCTTGCATTCAATGAAAATATCCCTCCCTTCACTAACCCATTGTTTGGGTATAGAGATACAATTTTACCAATTTTCAATAAATTTAAAAACTTAGCGTCATTACCTAATGGGCCAATTTATTTAATGCTTGATGATGCAGATCAATTAAGTCTTGTCCAAACCTCGATTCTTAATTCTTGGGTTGCAATGAGGAGTACTGATACAATTAGCATTAAGATTTCTACTCAGTTTGAGTACAAGACTTTTTATACAAACAGAGGAAACAAAATTGATAGCCCTCATGATTTTTCAGAAATAGATATTACAACAATATATACTACTACAAAAAAAGGAAAGTTTAAAGAAAGAGTACAAAAGATCGTAGAGAGAAGACTAAAACTATATAATATTGATTCTTCACCGAATGAATATTTCCCAAAAAATGAAGTCCAAGAAGCTTCAATAAAAAAGATTGCAACTAAGTATAGAAAAGATTGGAAAGAAATGGGGAGAGGTCATTCTCCTAGCGATGATGCCGTCAGATACTCAAGACCAGATTATTTCAAGTCCTTGGCAGGAAAATCTAAATCATCCTATAACTATAGCTACTCGGGTTTCGATCAACTAGTTCATATTTCATCTGGGATAATTAGAAATTTCTTAGAACCTGCCAGTATCATGTACGGAGAATGTAAATCTAATAATTCAGATGAAGCTCCTATTACACATATACCTCACTCTGTTCAAAATATGGTAATAAGAAAATATTCAGAGCAATCGTTTTTAGAATATTTTGAAAAGAAAAGAAGGGATCAAAAAATTTCTGCTGATGGAAAGGCAAAATACGAAAAACTATACAATCTTTTAATCACTTTAGGGGCTACTTTTAGAACAATTTTACTTTCAAAAAGATCAGAAAGAAGGGTCTTTTCAATTGCTTTTTCAAGCGAACCACCAACCGATTTATTTGAAATTATTGAGCTGGGTGGAAAACTAGGTTTTCTACATATTTCATCAATAGGAAATAAAGATGGTACAGGAAGAACTAGACTGTATATATTAACACGCTTATTGGCACCATATTTTAATTTAGATCCTACTAGTTTTGCAGGATATCTATTTGTAACACCTGAAAGTATGGAGAGAGCAATGCATGATCCTAAAGCAATAATCGCAAAGATTAGAAAAGAAGAAATAGAAGATTTTTTTGAACAAAGGCAGCTAAATTTTTTTAGAAATTAGGTATGAATATCCGAAAAGTAGATGTTGAGTCTTTTTCTAGTATTAGGTCTATAGATATATTCATTACTGCGGCAAGTTTTGAAAAAAGATGTATTACGGCGGCACAAAATCTTGACAAAAGATCAATAAAAAATTCGATTATTTTTTCGAATCTTAGAAATCAACAATACGTCAGAAAGAACTTAAAATCACTAGAAAAAATATTAAAAAACACTAAAAAATATAGAATAGACTCTTCTGACCCCATTTATACCGCTGATAACATGATAAAAACTTTTTCAAGTTTTCAAAAAAGTCGAATAAATAAAATTGTTTTAGATTCCTCAACTTTTACTCATGAAGCCTTGTTAATTCTACTTAAAGTTTTAAGTATTGCTTTCAATAGTGTTGATCTAATTATACTATATAATAGCGCCAAGAAATATAGTACTGATAGTGAAAACGATAATGATATTTGGTTAAGTAGAGGTTTAAAAAAAGTAAGAACTATTTTAGGATATTCAGGAGAAATTTCACCAACAAAAAAAACACATTTAATTTTATTAGCGGGATTCGAACATTATAGAGCGTCACTATTAATTAGCAAGATACAACCTGATTTAATTAGTATAGGAGCTGCAAGAAAAGGTACATCTACAAAACCAAAGCATTATAGCGCTAATAAATATGCTAAGGATTTATTAACTCAAGTATTTGCAACCCATCGAAATGTTGATGAATTTGAATTTTCACCTAGTGACCCTATTGAAACCTCTATAAATGTTTTGACCATTAGGGACAAGTATATAGATTGCAACACTATTGTTGCGCCCTTGAATACAAAGGTTTCAACTATTGGATGTGCTATTGCTTGTAAAAAGGATCTGAGTATTAAATTAATTTATTCAGAACCTATTGTATATAATTTTAAAAATTACTCTGAACCATCAAATGAAGGTTATATTTTAAGCGCTAATACTCACGAGTTTTTATAGCTAAAATATCCGCTGCATTTTTGAGTTTTCGAAAATATTTAAACTCAAGAATGTCATTATTTAAGATGACACTCAATTAACTTTGTAACTTTATCGTAACGGATCCGGAAAATTAAGCCATTAGATAGCTTTACAAACTGACAATCTAATGATTCAATCATAGTCTTTATACAGAAAATCTATATTGTATGTTGTCGAGGTACGGGGATTCCCCCATCGAGATGCCTTCGGCAGAACCCCGGTTCGGCAGAATCTTAAAATAAAAAAGCCGACTAGTTCAAAAACTAATCGGCTTTAATTTTGTGGAGGTGCGGGGAGTCGAACCCCGGTCCGAAACAGTAAACCTACAAATATCTACATGTTTAGTTGTTGATTAAATTTCGCAAAGAGCCTAGCCCAACAACTAAGCGACTCCTCACTATTCTGTTTAAGTTTTACGCATCGCAGACAGAAAACACCAATACGCTATCCTATCTTTTATGATGTTCAGCCCGGCACTGATAGGCACGTTAGCCGGGGGAACAGCTTAGTCAGCTTACGCTGCTAGGCGGTATGAGTAATTATTGTCAATTACATTAATTTCCATAATGGTTCTTATTACGAGATCCATTGGACAATCTCGACATGCAACCTGCGATATTACGCGTCCCGTCGAAGCCAGAACACCCCCATCGTTGTTTGCTCTATCAAAATACGAATTATTTAATACAATATTGTACTTAGATAGAGAAAGAATTTTGAATGAGTGAATTCTAAATTTTGGATTTTGGTTGACCTTTCTACATTATATTTCAAGCTTGATAAATTCATAATCCAAAATTTAAAATCCATAATTCAAAAAGATGAAATTCGGAAGCGTAGATAACCCTGAAGAAATAGAATTCAAACTCCCACAAGATCATCCCGATACTTATTCCGTTCTTGAAAACAGCAATTCAAGCGATTTAGATATTTATGTAGGTTGTGCAAAATGGAACAAGAAAGACTTAAAAGGTTTTTATCCGCGTGGAACCAAAGATGAGTTAGAGTATTACGCAAAACAGTTCAACTCTATTGAACTCAATGCTACCCATTACAGAATTTTCGGAGAAGATATCGTTTCCGGATGGCGAGAAAAAACAGGTGAGCATTTCAAGTTCTTCCCTAAAATTGTAAACAGTATCAGTCACTTTAAAAGATTGAAAGGTGTTGAAAGTTTGGTTGAGGAATACACCCTTCCCATAAGAGCATTTGAAGAGAAATTGGGAATGATCTTTCTTCAGCTCAGAGATGATTTCAAACCCAAAGAATTTGATCGGGTTGAGCGCTTTCTGGAAATCTGGCCGGAAGACCTTCCTCTCGGTATTGAAATGAGACACACCGATTGGTATAACGAGCAAGCTGTAGCAGACAGAACGTATGAGTTGTTCAAAAAGCATAATGTTGCAAACATCATCACCGATACGGCCGGTCGACGTGATCTTCTTCATATGCGATTAACCACTCCAACGGCTTTTGTTCGTTACGTGGGCGCAAATCATGAAACTGATTATACTCGTCTTGATGAATGGGTAGACCGAATTAAAATCTGGAAAGATCATGGATTGGAAAATCTGTATTTCTTTGTTCATCAGAATGTGGAAAAGGAATCTCCCCTGCTTTCGGCTTACTTCATCGAAAAATTGAATGTAAAACTAGGTACAAAATTATCTCCGCCTAGCAAAGATCCCGAGCCTCCTAAATTGGATTTATAAATCACAGATTATTAACAATAAAAAGCTTCTAAATTCGCTAACTTTTTGTCCGTTTCTCCGTTAAAGTTCTGTCACTTTACCTGATCTCATTTATGATAAAAAAAATTGTTTCTCTGTTACTTTTTCTTACTCCGATTTGTGTGATTGCACAAAACGCTTCTATAAATGGCTATGTAACTGATAAAAGTTCAGGAGAAACTTTAATCAGTGCCAACGTAGCTTTACTTGAAAACAATCGGGGGACTTCTACTAATACCTTAGGCTATTACTCAATAACTAACGTTGCTCCAGGAACTTATACTATTGCAGGCTCATATATCGGCTTCAGACTTTTTAAAAAAACGATCACATTATCTGCAAATCAAACGCTTCGATTAGATATAGAGCTTGAACCGAATATTGTTTCAAGTGATGAAATTGTGGTTACCAGCGATAGAATTAAAGATGAACAAAAAAATATAGGTACAGCTGAAATAAATACAGAACTTATTAACTCACTTCCTAAAGTTTTTGAAGCTGATGTCTTCCGTTCTGTTCAACTTCTTCCCGGTGTAAAAGCTGCTTCCGACTTTTCCAGTGGCTTATATATTCGCGGTGGAAGTCCTGACCAAACTTTAATTCTATTGGATAGGAACACGGTTTACAATCCAAGTCATTTCTTTGGATTTTTCTCAACATTTAACCCTGATGCCATTAAAGATGTTCGGCTCTACAAAGGCGGTTATCCTGCCGAATATGGTGGACGTTTGAGTTCAGTACTCACAATTTATAATAAAGATGGAAATCGAAACAGAATGGAAGGTACAGCAACGGTAGGAATGCTGGCTTCCCGGGTTTCTATTGAAGGTCCATATAAAAAAGGTTCATGGATGTTCTCAGCTCGCAGAAGCACATTAGAACCCATATTAGCGGCACTCCGAAGCACCAGCGATAATATTCCCTCAAGCTTTTATTTCTTAGATTTTAACGGGAAAGTGAACTATGACGCTTCTAAAGATGATAAACTTAGTTTAGCTTTTTACTCTGGTCAAGATAAAGTTAATTTCCCCTTTTCTGATGATGCAGAATTTAAATTGAATTATGGAAACCGAACACTTAGCGGAAACTGGACTCATATCTTCAATGAAAAATTATTTTCTAATTTTGTATTGACAGGTTCTCAATATTTCAACTATCCGAAAATTGAACTGGGTGGTACGCCAATTGAGAGAAGAAACAATATTTATGATTATTCCATTAAGAGTGACCTTGAGTATTTGCCGAATGAAAAACACGATCTCTCAATTGGAATTTGGGCAGGAACTTTAACCATTCGCTTAAATGATCGCTTTGACAATGAACCCAGTTTCAGTTCCAGAAGCCATTCAAGATATGGTTCCGTATATATTTCTGACACATGGCGCCCTTCGGATAAATGGAAAATAGTAAGTGGGCTAAGAACTTCATATTTATCTGATGGCGATTATTTCAGAATTGAACCCCGTTTATCTTTTGAATATAAACCGATTGATCGAATTCGACTACAAGCTGCCTACGGAAGATACAATCAATATCTTACCTTAATAACGAATGAAGCATTTTCAGGCTTTGACGTTTGGTTGACGGCAGACGATGGTGTAAAACCCTCTTTTGGTGATCAATTTATCATCGGTACAAAAACAGTTCCTTTTATTGGGTATGGATTTGACGTTGAAGTATACTACCGAACAATGAAGGATATTTTTGAACTCGATCCCTTCATTCAGGATGTGTCAGGTTTAGATTACCCTGATCTTTTTAGAGTTGGAGATGGAGATGCTTACGGAGCAGAATTCTTTTTTGAGAAAAGGGCCGGAAGACTTACTGGTTTTATAGGATATACATTTGCCTATACCTGGAAAAAATTTAACGACTATAACAATGATATTTCAAATCCTGAAGGTACGGGACGAAAATATCCCCCCAAATATGATCGCAGAAATGATTTAAATCTGGTGCTTTCTTATAAACTTAGTAATCGCTGGAAATCTACCGTTTCTTTTAATTACGCAACAGGTCAAGCTTATACAGAAGTACTTGGGCAATACTCTGTAAATAATACGCCATGGGCCAACGATGAGTTAAATACTTTTACTGTTGGGAAAATAAACGCCTCGCGATTACCTCCTTATCACAGAATGGATGTTTCTTTCTCACGAATGGGAACCTTCTTTGGCTTGGGTGAAGCCGAATGGCAATTTCAGATAATTAATGTCTACTCCAGAAGAAATATATGGTTCTATAATTTCGATTTTGATGAAAACCCTGTCGAAAGAACTGAAGTCCCTTTATTGCCTTTACTTCCAACTATCTCTTACACTGTAAATTTTTAATATAATGCGCGCTTTCAGTTTCAGTTTTGTCTTTTTTTATTTAGCCATTGTCTCGTGTGATCTTTATCCGCAGGATGAGTATGAAGAATTTTATGTTGTTGAAAGTTATTTAGTAGCACTGGAAGAACTGCCACCGGTTTTTCTTTCAACTACTGCACCTGCTACTTCTGCCTATAGTTTTGCAGGATTTTCTGTTCAGAATGCTGACGTTCGTATCGACCTTCTTACCGGAGATAAAAACTCAGGAATAGAACAAACATTTATCTACCAAATGGATAGTTCCGGGGTATATAGCTCGACAACTTCACATCAAGTTTTACCTGCTCGAACTTATCAATTAAGGATTAGCAACCTACCTGATGATGACCCAAATGCGTTAATTAGAGGATATACCGCTGTTCCGGACACTTTCAGCTCTAAATCACAGGTACCTGATAGTGTCATCTATCAATCGGTAAATCAGATTCAACTTGATATCACACTGAGTGTAAATGCTGAAAGACAAAGCTATTTTATATTTACGACTATTGCTTTAAATCCAAGTTTTCAAAATTTCACTCCTTTATATGCAGATTTCTTCGATGAAGATGAGGATCAACTCTCCGATTTTACAAAAACAAGTTCCGGTATCGTAAATGAAGCTAATTTTGAAACTCAAGAAGATGGCACAATTACACTCAAGTATCCCTGGCTTGCTGTCGCTTTTTTCGAGAACAATCAGATTGTAGCCAACATTATTGATGATAATATCTACGATTTTCTACGTTCTCAAACTGTTCAGTTAGGTGGCTCAACACTTTCACCCGGTGAAATTCCCAATGCACTATATCGCTTAGAAGGTGGAATTGGAGTATTTGGATCACTTGCTGCAGATACAATTCAAACCTATATTAAAAGACCTCAGCAATAATATTTAGCAATGAAATTTTTTTCTATTCTGTTTTTATCTTGTTGTTTTGCTTTATCAAGCCACGCCCAAAGTTCAGGCGAATTTGAAATTGCCAGAGCAAAATACCGTGGTGGTGGAGATTGGTATAATGATCCTTCTTCCCTATCGAACTTAATTACTTTTGCAAAACAACGAATACCTATTGAAATTAGTAACGAGTATAAGGATGTATCTTTAGGAAGCAGCGACTTGCATAGTTACCCTTTCTTATTCCTAACCGGGCATGGAAACATTTCCATAAATAATTCTGAAGCTAACAATCTGAGAACCTATCTGGAAAATGGAGGGTTCTTATATATTGATGATGATTATGGAATAGACGAATACGCCCGAAAAATGATGAAGCAGGTTTTCCCGGACGAAGAATTTATTGAATTACCATACTCTCATCCTATTTATAACAATGTTTTCAATTTTGAAAACGGATTGCCAAAAGTTCATGAACACGATAACCTGTCCCCAAGAGGATTCGGGTTATTCAGAAAAGGAAAAATGGTAGCTTTTTATACTTTTGAATCTAATTTAGGAGATGGATGGGCAGACCCGGAAATTCATAATGATCCTCCATCAGTAAGACAAAAAGCTTTAGAAATGGGCACAAATATTTTAGTGTACGCTTTAACTTCTCTTTAATAAAACAACTACGGTATGAAATGGATTTCACCATATTTATTCTTTCAAGGAAACTGTGAAGAAGCAATCACTTTTTATAAGAATTGTTTGGGAGGTGAGCTTGCCGTACAGCGATTCGGAGATACTGAAATGCCTGTAGAAGAATCTTATAAAGATAAGATTATGCATGCTGAACTTACTATTGGAGATCTTAAAATCATGTTTTCTGATGGAGCTCCTCACAAAGAAATTACAAGCGGAGATAATATTCAGCTTAATCTGGGTTTTGATGATGAAGAAGAGCTGGAAAAAGTGTTTAAAAAGCTGGCTGAAGGCGGTACCATAACCATGCCTCTTGAAGTTACTTTCTGGCAAGCTAAATTTGGGATGCTGGTTGACAAATTTGGAGTTCGATGGATGGTTAATTGCTCTCTAAAAGATCCTTCATAATTTAGTTGTAGCTTTTTAATCCTTCAAGTATTGTATTAGTAACAAACACCAGTTCCTCATCCGTAATAATTAATGGAGGTGCTAATCTTACCAGCGTATTTGAATGCAAGGTCCAGCCCAAAAGTATTCCTTGATCAAAACAATGGTTTACTACATACTCAGTAATTTCTTTGCTTTCCAGCTCCAAACCCAACATGGCACCCATTCCTCTTACTTCTTTTATCCCCTTTCCCTGAAGCCTTTGTTTTACTATCTCTTCAATCTTGCTTGCTCTTAAAAAATAATCTCCACTAAGAAGCTCTTTTAAATTAGCATGTGCAGCTGCGCAGCTCACAGGATGACCACCAAATGTTGTTACATGATTTAGGGGTGGATCATACTTAAATGTTTGAAATATTTTCTGTGAAGAAACGAATCCGCCAATTGGCATCCCACCACCCATCGCTTTAGCCATGCATAAAATATCAGGAACTACATTATAGTGTTCAAAGGCAAAAAACTTCCCTGTTCTCCCAAATCCACTTTGTATTTCATCAAATATTAGAAGAGCGCCAACTTCATTACATTTTTTCCTGATAGTTTCTAGCCATTTTTTTCTTGCGGGTATAATTCCCCCTTCTCCTTGAATTGGTTCCAAAATAACGGCAGCAGTTTCACGGTCAATCAGATCTAAAGAATCGTCTGAATTAAAATATCCAAAATCTACATTTGGTAATAATGGCAAATATGGATCTCTGTAAACATCTCTTCCGGTTACGCTCAAAGAACCTTGAGTATCGCCATGGTAACTATCTTTAAAGGCAACAAACTTTGTTCTTTCTGTGTATTTCTTTGCTAGTTTTAGAGCACCTTCATTTGCCTCAGTACCGCTATTAACAAGGTAAACCTGTTCTAAATTTTCAGGAAGTTGACTTAATAACAACGAAGCGAATTCAATTTGAGGTCTTTGAATAAACTCCCCATACACCATTACATGGAGATGCTTGTCTATTTGATCATGAAGTGCTTTTATCACTTTTGGGTGATTATGCCCTAAACTACTCACTGCTATTCCTGATATAAAATCCAAATACCTTCTTCCCTTCGTAGTATATATATAACAACCATTCGAATGGGATATTTCCAGTGCAAGAGGGTTATCACTTGTTTGTGCCAGTAATTGTTTAAAAAGTATTTTATTCAAAAATGATATCCTAAAGTTCGCGTTATAAAAAAAAAGATATAAATTACGGTAGATGTACTAGTAGTTAATTATAATATTGTACTAACTAACTGTGGATAAAAATATGAAATTTAATCTTCTATCTATTTTAATAATACTCTTCTTTATCAGCTGCGCAAGTAATAAGCAAAAAGAGAATAAAAATGAAAAACCGGTAGCTGAACTCCAAATTGCTCCAAACTACATCCACGCTGATCTAGAAATTCTATCAGTAGAAGATACAAAAACTCCATTAACGATAAGAGCTACAATATTAGAGGTTTTAAAATATGGGAGTACAATTGAACCCATTCCTTCCGGTATTGTTGTATCATTTCATACGAATGATGAACTATACAAAGAATATGCAAACCGATTAAAGTCTGGAAAAAAAATCCGTGCCACCCTTAGAAAAGAACCAAGTGGTATGATGATGAATAAGAGCAATACAACTAACTTGTGGAAACTAATATCTATCAATAACTAATTATGAATAGCAGATTAAACCAAGTACTCGAACTAACACTACTTTCTTTTACCGCAGCATTATTCATATGGATTCTACCATCTCATGTTTCAACAGTTGAATATGGAAATAATATTGTACCCGGTTCCGAAAAATCAATTTCAGACAGAGCTGAAAATTCTCAAGATAGAAGAGATCATTTCTTTCGACTAACACGGAACCCTCTTACTAATTCTATTCCGAAAAATATTCGAGAAAGAGAGCTAAAATATGCTAAAGGATTAGAAACTTCATTTAAATATAAATCTTCCGCATTGATGGAAGAGATAGATATAACAGAAGTAGGCCCTAATGATGTTGGTGGCAGAACCCGAGGGTTAGGTGTTGATGTTAGAAATTCAAATATAATTCTTGCAGGTGCCGCCTCAGGAGGTATGTGGAAGACATCTGATGGAGGACAAAACTGGACACAAACTAGTGATCCTGGCGAAAACCTGGGAGTTACTTCTCTTATTCAAGATCCAGGCAATTTGAATACTTGGTATTATTCAACCGGTGAGTTTTCAGGAGGATCTGCACGAGCAAGAGGAGGTGGAGGACCATATTATGGCTCCGGAATATACGTCTCTGATAATAATGGTGATAGTTGGAGCCAGATTTCAGCGACAGAAGACGACGATGTTTCATTCAACAGTCCTTTTGATTTTATTTCACGTGTAGAAATAAGTCCTACTACCGGAACAGGTTTTTTTGCGAGTAACGCCATTGGAATTTTTCGATCAACAAATAATTTTAATTCTAACAGCTTAGTTTTAGGAGGCTCAAATGACCATATATTTAGTGATGTTCAGGTTGCAGAGAATGGAACAGTTATAGCTGCAATCTCTAATCCTTTTACAGGATTTACAGCTACAAATTCTCCAGGGGTATATATTTCTAAGAATGATGGTCAAAATTGGACCGATGTAACTCCCGCATCTTATCCTTCAGAGCCAGGAAGAGCCGTAATTGGCACATCAAAATCCGCTCCCAATATTTTCTATGTATTTGTTGCAGGTAATTCTGATCAACCATCTTTATATAAGTTTGATGTAACAGATATAAATAATGTTTTCTCAAATAATTTAACAGACAATATTCCTGACTTTGGAGGACCTGTAGGTGATCTAAATTTACAAGGTGGGTATAATATGGTTTGCGAAGTTCACCCTGCAAATAGTAATCTTGTATTGATCGGGGGCACGAATTTGTTTCGCTCTTTCAATGGATTTGCGACCGCTCCTGATGATTCGGATAATGATGGCTTTTCAGATCCCGATAATGCGACTTCTTTTTGGATTGGCGGGTACGATACGGATAATGACATTTCTCAATACCCTAATCATCATCCTGATCAGCATGCCATAATTTTTGATCCTAACAGCCCAAACAGAGTAATTAGTAGTCATGATGGAGGAATTAGTGTTACCGCTGATATTTCTTCTAACTCAACTATAAATTGGCAAGAATTAAATAATGGCTACAATGTTACCCAATTCTATACCGTTACACTTCACCCTGATGCAAATGACGAAAGAATCCTTGGAGGAACACAAGATAACGGCTCTCCCTTTTTTGAATTCTCCGATATTACCGGAACTTCATCTTCCTTTGATATTTCTTCCGGCGATGGAGCTTATGCTTATTTAGGCTCTAATTTTTTAACTACTTCTTCTCAAAGAGGCAGATTAATTAAATATGATTACAATGGCTTAGGGGAACCAACTAATTTCTCTTATATAGCTCCGTTGCAAGCACAAGACAAATTGTTTATTCATCCTTATTTGGTAAATCATACTAATGAAGATGTTATTTTCTATCCTGGAGGAAATCAGCTATATCGTAACAATTCAGCTACATCACTTCAAACAAACCAAGATAATACTGATGGAACAGCAGAAGGTTGGACAGAACTATCAAATTTATCTACTGCCGATCAATCCATAATTTCTACTCTTGAAATAAGTACTACAAACCCTAATGATTTTCTATACTACGCAGAATTTAACCAATCTGGAGTCCCAAGAATTTTCAGACTTTTCAATGCATCTACTACTACAACTTCAGATGACCTTAAAATATTAACCTTTACCCCCTCAACGTCGGATTCAATACCTCCTAGCGGTGCTTATATTCACGATATCGCAGTTAGTGAAGATAATGGCAATGAAGTGATAGCTATAGTTTCAAATTATAGTACAGAGAGCATCTATTACTCCACTAATGGTGGAAATACATGGACCGGTAGCGGAGGAAATCTGGAGCCTTCAAATGGAAACGGACCTTCAGTTAGATCTGCTGTAATAGCTAAAACTTCTTCAGGTGAGAAAACCTATTTTGTAGGTACAAGTACCGGGCTATATGCCACTAATAATATGGATGGGGCCAATACTCAGTGGAAACTTCAAGGAGTTTCTACGATTGGAAATTCAGTTGTTGAGTATTTAGATTATCGTCCTTCAGACAAAACGCTCGCAATTGCGACTCATGGGAGAGGTATTTTCCTTGGTAATACTTCAATGTCAGTCTCTAACGAAAATGTAGATCAAAGTATCCCTGAGCAATTTACCCTCAATCAGAATTATCCAAACCCGTTTAATCCTTCAACTACAATTTCTTATTCACTGCCTTCAAACAGTAATGTTACCGTTTCAATTTTTGATATAAATGGTAGAAAAGTTGCAGAACTCATAAATAATTCTTCACAATCGGCTGGAAAGCAATCGATAAATTTTAACGCCAGCAATCTGGCTAGTGGTGTTTATCTTTATAAAATTTCAGCGAAAACTACTTCAGGTAATACCAACTTCTCTCAAATTAAAAGGATGACTTTAATTAAATAAATGCAAAAATAGGCTTCGAAATTTCGAAGCCTATTTACAATTTGTTTACCTAAGTTTATGATAAAACAGCTTTTTTAATTTTCTCAACTGTAATACCAAAGTGTTCATATAATTCTTCATATGGCGCAGATTCTCCAAAACAATCTATTCCAATAGATTTTCCTTCAAATCCAATCCACTTACTCCATCCAAAAGTTGAACCCGCCTCAATTGACACCCTATTAGTAACTTTTGAAGGGAGTATCATTTTTTTGTATTCTGAATTTTGCTTATCAAATAATTCCCAGCTCGGCATGCTAACAACTCTTGCATCAACTCCATGATTTCGCAACTGCTCTTGAGCTTCCATGCCTAAATGTACTTCAGATCCTGTTGCCATTAAAATTGCATCCGGAGTTTCTTTCTCTGAATCTGAAAGGATATAAGCTCCTTTTTCAGTTAAAGAAGCATGATTTTTTTCGTTTCTTGAAAAAGTCGGGATATTCTGCCTGGTTAGAACCAGAACAGTTGGACCGGTTTTATTTTCTATAGCGCTTTTCCAAGCGTATGCCACTTCATTAGCATCTCCCGGTCGTATGACAGTTACATTTGGCATCGCTCTTAAACTTGCTAAATGCTCTACCGGTTGGTGAGTTGGACCATCTTCACCTAAACCAATACTATCATGCGTCATTACATAAATAGCAGGTGTTTTCATAATTCCCGCTAACCTGATAGAAGGTCTGCAATAATCTGTAAACACAAAGAATGTGCCTCCAAAAGGAATCACTCCACCATGAATTGCCATCCCATTCAATGCAGCTACCATTCCATGTTCTCTAACGCCGTAATGAACATTTCTCCCCGAATGATTTATTGACGAAAAAATGCCTTCATCCTTTAGATTAGTTTTTACGCTGCCTTCCAAATCTGCTGAACCACCAAATAAATTGTTGACCTTATCCTTTAAAGCATTTAGAACTGTACCTGAACTGCTTCGAGTTGCAATTCCTTTCTCATTTGTTTCAAATACCGGTAACAGTTTATCTAAGCCATTTGTTATATCACCACTCAACCAATCTTGAAACTCATTTGCAAGATCAGGATTCTCATTTTTAAAGTTTCTAAAAACAGAATCCCATTCAGTTTCAGCTTTTGATCCTTTTTCAACCTCCTTTCTAAATTGCTCTAGCGCATTATCAGGAATAAAAAAGCTCTTCTCAGGATCCCAGCCATAAACCTCTTTGGTCAACTTAATTTCTTCTTCACCTAGAGGCGAGCCGTGGGAAGAAGCAGAATCTTGTTTATTTGGGCTACCAAAACCTATATGTGTTCTACAAATTATAATGGAAGGTTTTTCTTTTTCTTGCTTAGCTGCCTCAATAGCTGATTCAATCTGATCATGATCATGTCCATCAATTTCTTGTACATGCCAATTATATGCCTCAAATCTTTTCACGGGATCTTCAGTAAAAGAAAGATCTGTCGAACCATCAATAGAAATAGAATTTGCATCATATAGATAGATCATTTTTTCTAATTTTAAATGACCGGCCAATGATGCTGCTTCATGAGATATCCCTTCCATTAAATCTCCATCACTAACAATAGCATAAGTATAATGGTCCACAATTTTATTCGAACCTGAGTTAAACTTAGCTGACATAAATCGCTCAGCCATAGCCATCCCTACTCCTGTTGCAAAACCTTGCCCCAAAGGACCTGTAGTCATTTCTACACCCGGTGTGATATGTGATTCGGGATGCCCCGGAGTTTTGCTTCCCATTTGACGAAAGTTCTTAATATCGTCTAAACTAACATCATACCCTGTTAAGTATAATAAGCTGTATAAAAGCATGGAGCCATGCCCGGCTGATAAAATGAATCTATCTCTATCAAACCAATCCGGGTTCTTAGGATTGTGTTTTAAGAACTTTGTCCAAAGCACATATGATACATCAGCCATACCCATTGGCATTCCCGGGTGTCCGGAATTAGACTTTTGAACGGCATCCATTGAAAGAGTTCGAATTGTATTTACACAGAGCTGATCTATAGCTGCCATTTTTTTAGTAAAAAATTAGTTATAAGGATAGATTTTGAGTTCCGAAGATAGGAAAAGCTAATTTCAGATTGAAAGAATAAATCCTCTTTGGAAAACTAATTGCATAAAAAAAGCCCGAAACAAATTGCTTCGAGCTTTTAGAGACTTTTTATTCTAAGATCAATTAGTTGAACTGCATTTTAATTCAAATTCCATTGAGTGTTCTGCAGGTGCTTTAAATGATCCATAAGATGCATCTGTATATGCTTTACAAGCTTCCGCTTTATTGCCTTTAAGTTGATATGCTAAACCCATTTCAAAATAGATTTTAGCCTTGTCAGTTTTACCACCTTTTTCATGAGTTAATGCAGTCTTAGCATTAGAAATGGCTAAGTCATATTTACTTTGAGCGTTGTAAGCTTCGGCAATTCTATAATATACATCAGCAGACTCGGCATCATATTCAGTTGCTAATTTAAGTAGGTCAATAGCCTCACTATAGTTCTTTGCTTCAATAAGTTTAGACCCTCTAAACAGAAGCTCATCATGAGCTGCATTTTTTGCCTGTCTGGAAATCTGTCCTTTATTCGTTTTATCAGCGACTGCAATAGCTTGATCGAACCATCTTAAAGCATCATTAATATCATCTGATAATTTCTTGGCAACTAAACCCTTGGTATAATATGGCTGAGCATAGTTTGAATTTGCTTGAATTGCACTATTAAGTGCCTTGTCTGCATCCTCAAACATTTCTCTTTTAAAAAGCATTGTTGCTTTCTGATAGTACAACTGAGGCACATATCCTTGAGCTGCTTGTGTTACTCTTGCATCTTCGTATTTCTTACCAATTTCCACAGATTTTTCAAAGGCAGTAATAGCTATATCCAGATCTGGAATCTCTTTAGACGTTCTGAATACGTTGAAAAGACTTCCTGCCTTATTCAATTGTACCTTAGGAATTTGTTGTTCAGAACGTGATTTTATATCTGTCCCTTGAGGTGTGCCTAATTGCTCACCAATTTCAGCAGCTTCCATGTACGTAGAAATAGCTTCATCGTACTTATCATTTTTTGCTAATTCATCAGCTGCGTTATATTTATTTACCGCATCTTCATAACTTGCTTGTGCGAATGCATTGGTTGCCAATAACGCTACAAACAATACTAGTAAGTTTTTGTTGAGAAACTTCATGTGTTTAAAGTGATTGTGTTAAATATTTCAAAGCTTACAATTTAAATAAAAAAGCTTCATATCTAAAATTATAACCTTCTATTTTCAGGTTTTATTGTTTATTTAAATGAAATTATGCTGTAAGTGTTCCGAATTAGAAGTAAAAATTGGGTTTTGGTTCCTTCTTTTCATAAAAATCACAAATTATCTTTACTGCTTCTTCTGTGCTATCTGTAACGTGAAATAAATCAAGATCTTTTTCTGCAATTGTACCTGCATCTACCATAGTCTTTTTAATCCAGTTTACTAATCCGTCCCAATAATCTGATCCAAAAAGGATGATTGGAATTTTGGAGATTTTATGTGTTTGAATTAAGGTTAAACTTTCGAATAATTCGTCCAAAGTTCCAAATCCTCCGGGAAATACGATAAAACCCTGTGCATATTTTACAAACATAACTTTTCGTACAAAAAAGTAGTTGAAATCTACTGAGTATTCCCGATTTACAAACTCATTCATTCCCTGTTCAAAAGGAAGCTCAATTCCTAAACCTACTGATTTTCCTTCACCAATATGTGCTCCTTTATTACCCGCTTCCATAATTCCGGGGCCACCGCCTGTAATTACACCAAATCCCTTTTTTGTTATCAATTCCCCGGTTTCTACAGCTAATTCGTAATATTTATCACCCGGTCGGGTTCTCGCTGAACCAAATATAGAGATACAAGGCCCTACTTTATAAAGAGTATCAAAGCCATCAACAAATTCTCCCATTATTTTGAAAACGCTCCAGATATCTTTGTTATTTCCATCTTGATATTGTCTTTGAATTTGAGCGTCAGATTTATCGGATTTGTTCATATTTAAAATTTAATTGAAAGTGAAATTGAAGGAATATCTCCCAAAAAAGGATTTGTGATAGTATCAGCTTCAAACCTTCTGTTCATTGATAGATCATCAGAAACATCAAAAGGTCTAAGATGCGCAAATACATAAGCGTCAACAGCATTGAGCACATACGATAAAAACACAGTTACATAAATAAAGTCTCTTCTATTTCTGAGAAAATCACGGTTTTTTTTCAAACTCGCCGCTCCCTGTCCTGCCAAATAATCAGGAGTGGGTCCAAACCTCATATCATTATTTGAACTAAATGAATTGTAATAAGCCGCTCTGTAATCATGGTACTGCTTTGTAAGATAAACACTGTAGTAGCTTAATCCTCCAATCAGTCCATAAACAATAGGTACTTTCCAGGCTTGTTTATTAGTAAGCTGACCCCAACCTGGAATAATCAGAGATCTTCTTAATACCGACTTTGGATCTGGATATTTAGTTTTTTGGGTACTGTCAGCAATAGAAAAAGCAGAATACGAAGGGTAGCTCAGATCAGTTTTTTGTAAATATTGAGCGTTCAGTGGTTCTATAGTAAGAGCTATTAAAAAAAGAATAGCAACACTATTTCGAATCAAGAATCCCAAGAATTCGCTCCAGATCATCTTCTGAATAATATTCGATTTTAATTTCTCCACCTTTGGCTTTTGGTTTTACTTCAACTTTTGTACTGAACGTTTGACGAAGCCGGGATGATATGTCATTATAGAATGGGTTATCAGCAACTTTTTCCTTTGAGGACTTTTTCTTTTTGCCTGAAAAAGTATCCAAGCTACGTACCGCTTCTTCCATTTGTCGAACAGACCATTCATTAGAAATTGCTCTTTTCAACAAATTCTGTTGGTCTGTTTTATCCTCAATGCTTATCAGGGAGCGTGCATGCCCCATCGCAATTTGGTTCTTTTTTAATGCAGTCTGAATAAAGTCAGGGAGCGTTAGCAAGCGAAGCATGTTAGTTACAGTTGTACGATTTTTACCAACTCGCTCTGCTACCTGAGCTTGCGTGTAGTCAAATTCCTCCAGTAATCTCTGATAAGCTAGCGCTACTTCCAATGCGTTTAAGTCTTCGCGTTGGATATTTTCAATCAACGCAAAAGCCATACTTTGCTCATCATCGGCTTTGCGTACATAAGCCGCAATCTCCGTTAACCCGGCAAGTTTAGACGCCTTAAGACGTCTTTCTCCACTTATAAGCTCAAACTTCTTTTCACCTATATATCTTACAGTTAAAGGCTGAATGATTCCATGCTCTTTAATAGAATCAGCTAACTCATCCAGTTTTTCTTCATTAAATTCTTTTCTGGGCTGATGAGGATTGGCTCTGATATCATCAACGGGAATATGCAAAACAACATTTACCAATTCACCGGGATCTATTTCCTTTGGTTCTGCATCCTTTTTCTGCTTAGCAATAGACTCTCTTTCATTACCTTGTGGTTTTTCCTCCTCTGAATTGTATTCAGGGAAATAAACACCTAATCCTCTTCCTAAAACTTTCTTAGCCATTATATTATTCCTTAATTAGAAAGTACCGGACTATCTTTAAATAATTTTCTATTCTTCTTGATAATTTCGCGAGCCAGCGATAAATAGTTTTTGCTTCCTGTACTTGTTGAATCGTATAGCAAGGCGGGCTTCCCAAAACTCGGAGCTTCTGCCAAACGAATATTTCTTGCAATAACAGATTTAAACACTCTATCATCAAAATAACGTTTTACTTCGTCTGCAACCTGATTCGAAAGCCTTGTTCTGGTATCATACATTGTCAACAATACTCCTTCAATATCCAACTCAGGATTTAAATGTTGCCTTACAATTTTGATTGTATTTAAAAGTTGTCCCAAACCTTCGAGTGCAAAATATTCACATTGTACGGGTATTACGATAGAATCGGAAGCTGTTAAAGCATTAATGGTAAGTAAACCCAATGAAGGTGGGCAATCGATGATAATAAAATCATACTTATCCCTGAGATCGCCAATTGCTTTATCAAGAATTCTTTCACGATCCTCTCTGTCGATCATTTCAATCTCAGCACCAACTAAGTTTATGTGTGCAGGGATAAGATCAAGAAAATCCAATTCAGTAGACCTTATGGTGTCTTCGGTATCTGTACTACCGATCATTACTTCATAAATAGAATTGGTAACCGTTTTAACGTCAATACCCAACCCACTGGTTGTGTTACTTTGGGGATCGATATCTATGACGAGCGTTGGATGTTCAATTGCTGCCAAACTTGCTGCCAAATTAATAGCAGTAGTTGTTTTACCTACTCCTCCTTTCTGATTAGCTATGGAGATGACTTTACCCATTAATAACTCGCTTTTTTTCGTTGTTTGACATAAAAACCAATATAAAGCGAGGCATCATCCCATACAAAAATACTTATTCACATCCGTCGAAGAAGTTATCCACAATTTACTATTGATTAGCAGGAGAACTCGTTAAAAGCACTCCCTGACGCTGAATCGAAGGTGAACTTACTTGGTTAACAAGTATAAGTTTTTCAAAACTTTTCTCATATTCATCTCCCATATTCCTGGCTTTTATTACGTCTATACGGTCAGAAATATTAATAACTTGATTTCTGTCTACCCAAGGCTGTACAGATGTTGAAGAATTGACCTTACCATCAACACCATTTGAATTTATCCCGTCCGAAAAGGGTTCAAAAAAATACACACCTGTTGAAATAAGTAACAGTATAGTTGCAGCAGCAGCTACAGTTTTACCTAACCAACCTATCATGAAATAAGAAGATCGAAGCTTCTTTCGCTGATCCATAACAGCTTGCTCTTTTACTTTACTAAGTAAATCTTGCGGGGTTTGCTTCAGTGGTAACTTTTTAACCTTATTGTATGTGCTCCTTAAACTTTCAACTTCTATGAGTAAATTTTCATTACTCATCATTTCTCTTTCAAATTCGATTTCCTCAGAGGGATCCATCTCCCTCATGAGGTACCGAATACAATCTTCATCGTTTATTTGCATGTTTGAACTCATGTTGTCTTTCTTCCTCAAAGTGCTTTCGCAAATTGATCAACGCATAACGCATACGACCTAGTGCCGTGTTGATTGATACATTAGTCAATTCTGCTATTTCTTTAAAGGGCATTTCATAATAATGCCTCAAAAGTACGACGGTGCGTTGCTCTTCCGGTAATTTAGCTATATGAGCCATTAAACTAGACTTTGTTTCGCTTTCAACTAGTTGCTCATCAGCATCTACCCAACTCTCATCTGTCATTCTATCGAAGTAATCTGAGCGTGAGTCGTCTTCGTCGTACCAAGAGTTAACGTCAATGTAACGCTTTTGTTTTCTTATATGATCAATTGTTGCATTGTGTGCAATTCTCATCACCCAGGCGATCCATTTACCTTGTTCATTATAGGTGTCATCCATTTTTGTGACTACCTTGGTAAATACTTCCTGAAAAATATCATTTGCTGTTTCAGGATTATTGATCATACTATAAATGTATGAATAGATTTTAGCCTGATGGCGATTCATTAACTCGTTGAATGCAGCTTCATCTGCTTTTCTTCTGAAATAGCGTACCAGATCTCTGTCCCTAAGATCTTTGTAAGATGCCTTTGTAGTTCTCTTTAATAGTTCCATTGTGTTCACCCGTGTATTTTGGGATTAACTCTCTGCCAACGCATTCATTGAACTTTCTGTATTTATAATAAATTCAATTGATTACATTAATTAACACAAAGAGCAATTTTGCCTCTTGTCTTATACTATTGTACGAAGAGCAAAGACATTTGGCTTGGGTTTATTTTAATTCATCGTGCACAAGGTTCATATCACATGTTAATGTTACCTTGTATCACATCAATGGAAAAGACGAATTAACCGTTAAAATGGTTGTACGCTTTCTCACCTAATTTCTCTCCGATCACTTTTTGTATATCTTCTTTGGAAGAGTTTTTTATTTTTTTAACTGACCCAAATTCTTTCAACAAAACCTGAGAAGTTTTTTCGCCAACTCCCGCTATCTCAGTAAGTTCTGTAACTAGCGTTCGTTTTGATCTTTTTTGCCTGTGAAAAGTAATTGCAAAGCGATGAGCTTCATCTCTGGCTTGTTGGATTAGTTTAAGTGCAGTTGATTTTTTGGGAATCATTATTGATTCTGACTTTTCAGGTAAAAACACTTCTTCTAATCTCTTTGCCAAGCCGATAATTTCACATTCACCGTAGAACCCAATTTCCTTGAGTGCTTCCACTGCAGAACTAAGTTGTCCTTTCCCTCCATCCACAATAATAAGATCCGGAATTTGTAATCCATTTTTCATTACTTTGGAATAGCGCCGTGTCAATATTTCTTTCATCGATGCAAAATCATCCGGTCCAACAACCGTTTTTATATTAAATCGCTTGTATTCACTTTTTCTGGGTTTCGCATCCACAAAACAAACCATAGAAGCAACAGGATCTGATCCTTGTAAATTTGAATTATCAAAGCATTCAATTCTTCTGGGAAGTCTCTGTAAACCTAAATGTTCTTTCAGTTCTTTTACTGCATGAGGAATTCGGTCTCTTTCTGCTTTTTCTTTTTCTAACCTCCTTTCATTCAAATGAAGTTTCGCATTCGATTTGGCCATTTTGATTAGTTGAGCCTTCTCCCCAATCTGCGGTACATGAATCGGTACTTTCTTTCCTTTTTCCTGATATAGATACTGTACCAATGCTTCATCATCTTCCATTTCTTTGCTGATATACACCTCATCCGGTATGGCAACAGTATATTGTCCGGTGTAATAATCTTCCACAAAAGACTGTAACAATACCCCTTCTTCAAGGCCTTCGATATTTTTTAAAAACCGATGGAATTTTCCTATCAGCTTTCCTTCTCTCACTTTGAACAATACTCCGCAGGCTTCACTGATCTCTTCATCAATTCGTATGGCAAATACGTCGCGATCTACTTTCTTGTCAGCCACCATTTTCATTTTCTTACTATAGCGCTCTATAGCAATCAAGCTATCCCGTAAATTTGCAGCTTCTTCAAAAGCCAAAGCTGAGGAAGCTATTTCCATTTCTTCTTTTAATTCACGTATCAATACTTCCGTTTGACCGTTGAGCAATCGTTCTACCTTTGTAACCACCACATTATAGCGTTCATTATCCCAATCTCCCGAACAATTTTCCAGATAATCATCAAAACAAGAATGCCATTTTGGAATCCCTCTGGTTCGATCAAGATTCTTTATGGACACAGCACAGGTACACAAATCAAAAGCTTTTCGAATGGTTTCCAGCATTCGTTTCATGTTTACCACACTATCATACGGACCGTAATATTTACTTCCATCTTTGATAATAGTTCTGGTCGGAAACACGCGGGGCTTGTCATCTTTTGTGATGCAAATGTATGGATACGATTTATCATCCCGATACATAATATTGTATCTGGGTTGGTACTGCTTAATGAAATTATTCTCCAGGATCAAAGCTTCTGCTTCCGAATCGGTTACAACAACTTCTAAATCATCGATCTTGGAAACCATAGTTTTGATCCGACCATCCACATTTCGGGATTCCTGAAAATAAGATCGAACTCTGTTTCTAAGCTTTTTGGCTTTACCTACATATAATGCACTACCATTCTTATCTCTGTAGATATAGACTCCGGGCGATAGCGGAAGATTTGCCACTTTTTCTGAGACGTCGATATTGATTTTTGGATTGCTCACCCCTAAAGATATAAAAGAATCAGTAATCTAATTTGAAGTATCAGTCTCATCTGTTACTTTCTCAAAAATAAATTTCTATGGGCGATCAAAAAGATAGGCTGAACGAACTACAATATAAACTGGATAGTTTTTTACAGAAGCAAGAACAAATGCAGAAAGAAGTTTTGTTACTTCGCTCCGAAATAAGATCACTTCAGTTAAGAGAAAAGTTTAAAACGGAGAAGCCTAAAGATTCTTCTTTATCTGTTAAAGAGCAAAAACGTGAAGAAAGCACTCCCAAAAAGGAATTATCCTCTCCGGAAGAGTTTGAATCAGTAATATTAGACAAGTATCGAGTAGAAGAAGCAGAATCACCGAGTAAAGAAGACGCCCCCGTTGGACAGATTGCCCCAGATTGGTTGAATTTTGAAAAATTGCTAGGTGAAAATCTTATTAACAAGATTGGAATCATCATTACTGTAATTGGGGTGGCGATCGGTTCTAATTATGTAATTGAAAACGATTTAATAAGTCCACTTACCCGAATTGTTTTAGGCTATATGTTCAGCATTGGTTTAATCGGTACAGCATATCGTCTCAAAAGTAAATACTTGAATTACAGCGCTGTTATTATGGGAGGTGCAATGGCTTCAATGTATTTAATCACCTTTGCCGCATATACTTTTTATGGGCTTATCCCTCAGTTAGTTGCATTTATCATAATGACCATAATTACCGGTGTTACTATTGTAGCAGCAATTGGTTATAACAAAGAATGGATATCTGTCTTTGGTCTTGTAGGTGGATATGCCGTTCCTTTTTTGGTTGGTGGTGATTCAAATAACTTCGTTGTTTTATTTGGTTACATCCTATTTATCAATCTTGGAGTATTATTCATCGCTCTCCAAAGATACTGGCGAATACTTTATTACTCAGCCTTTGTTTTTACATGGCTGATATTTTTATCCTGGTTTAATTTAGATTTCTCTGCTGAAAATGACTTAGTAACCGGTCTGCTTTTCTCTACATTGTTTTTTTAATCTTCTATACAGCCACGCTTGCTTACAAAATAAGGAATCAAAAAACACTCTCTTCAATAGATATTTCGGCTATTCTGACAAACACCTTCTTATTTTTTGGGATAGGTTATCAAACTTTGGAATATGACTTTGCCAATTATCATGGACTTTTTACCATTTTAATTGCCTTAGTTCATTTTGTTGCAGGTCAAGTTATTAAGAGATTTGATTTACCCACTCCTACAATTACTAATTTTTTAAATGGCTTAGTCCTCGTTTTTTTAACACTTGCGATTCCAATTCAACTGCAAGATAAATGGATTACCATGGCATGGAGCTTAGAAGCGTTGTTACTTGTTTGGATGGGGAGACAAAAAGGATTGCGACTATTTGAAGTACTTTCTTATCCGGTTATAGTTTTAGCCTTTGTTGGTTTAATGGGGTATTGGATTGATTTCAATTTATTTAATGATTCTAAGCAAGTTCTACCTTTCTTAAACTCATTGTTTGGAACATTTCTCGTTTTTTGGGCTGCATTTTTTGCCATTCAGTATCTGATAGTTAAAAATCCAAGTGAAGCTGTTCTCAAACCAGGAACAAAGCGATTGTCTTTTTTTAAGATTGGAATTCCTTTTGCTCTAATCTTTACACTTTACTTCGATTTACTATTTGAAATAAGTAATATTTTCAGCTATTGGGAACTTGACAGAGTCTTGATCTTCACAGATAATGGTAAGTATTCACAGCCCAATCCATTTAAATCGATCTGGCTCTTAAACTATAGTTTTGCATTTTTGGGTGTTGGAACTTGGGTGAACAAACGCTGGTTTAAAATTCAACAACTCGATAAAATAAGTCTCGGCTTATACGGAATTGTATTCTTAATCTTTTTCGGATCTTTTTTCAATGACGTCAAATTTCTCAGAGAATTATATATGGACGAATTCAACACCCAAGGAGCACATCAAAGCGTTTGGAATATTATCATCAGATATGTTCTCATTGGATTTGCGGCTTGGGGGATTTTCGTTTGCAAAAAACTGATCTCCGATCACTACAAAGAACCAGAGCAAAAAATATATTTCGATTTGTTTTTAGCTTTTACAGGGATATTTATTCTAAGCACAGAGCTCATACAATGGCTGGACATCGCGGGATTTAGCAACTCTTACAAACTCGGACTTAGCATTTTATGGGGAGCTTGTTCTCTAGCTTTGATATTCTACGGCATAATATCTCAGAAAAAACATCTGCGAGTAGGTGCAATTTTTGTCTTTTTCATCACTCTCCTCAAGCTATTCTTGTATGATATAAGTCATCTATCAACCATTTCTAAAACAGTTGTTTTTATTTCATTAGGAATCCTATTATTGGTTATTTCATATTTATACAATCGCTTTAAAGATGAGTTATTTGATGAAACTGACGAGGAATTGGTATGAATGATAAAATCCCAAACGGTTTAGTTTTTTCTTCTCGATCGCCTAAGCGAAGAAAAAGAGCGTTTATCTTAATTCCTATTCTTGTGGTTATTCAATTATGTTTGATTTGGCCGATCTATCCACTTATGAGCTCAGCAAAACCACTTATCTTTGGCATTCCCCTTTCTTTTTTCTGGGTTATCATGATGGTTTGTTTATCCTTTATTTCACTTCTGATCTTCTTCAGAAAAGACACTGAAACTACGGAGGATGAATAATTGGCTGATTGGATCATTATTCTCGGTATTTGTGGAATCTATTTAGCGATCACTTTAGTGATGGGAATTATCCCCGGACGAAAAGTGAGCAATAGTGCTGCGGGTTATGTTGCCGGCGATCGTTCTATGAATGTCCTCATTCTTTATTTTGTATTGGGTGCTTCCATTTTCTCTTCGTTTGCATTTTTAGGCGGACCCGGTTGGGCATATTCCCGTGGAGCAGCAGCTTTCTACATAATTGCATACGGAGCTTTGGGAATGGTTCCGTTCTACTTCTTTGGTCCCAAGGCAAGAAAACTTGGAGCAAAATACGGCTTTGTAACTCAAGCAGAATTACTTCAGGATCGATATAACAGTAAAGTGCTTTCTGCTCTTTTGGCTGTGCTTACAGTGGTGGTTTTGATTCCCTATCTCACACTTCAGATGAAAGGAGCAGGACTGGTTTTAAATACCATTAGTGAAGGAGTTATTCCTGAATGGCTGGGAGCAGGAATTGCTTATGGTGTGGTTCTGATCTACGTGTTTTTCAGTGGAGTAATGGGCGTTGGCTGGACCAACACATTTCAGGGAATTTTTATGCTGATTATTGCTTGGTTTTTGGGAATCTATCTACCCGAAAAAATGTATGGTGGAATCGGCCCGATGTTTGAGGAATTAATTGCTTCCGATTTTGGAGATGCGCTTACTGCTCCGGGATTAACCAGTAGCGGAGCATCCTGGGATTGGTGGGGGTTTAGTTCGGCTGTACTTATTTCAGCTATTGGATTTTCAATGTGGCCACATTTCTTTATGAAAGCTTTTGCAGCAAAAAGCGATCGAACCATTAAACTTACGGTTGTTCTCTACCCTACTTTTCAGATCTTTTTGGTTCCGATCTTAATTATCGGTTTTGCTGCAGTTCTTGCTTTCCCAAATGTAACTCCTGCAGATTCTATTCTCCCCCACGTGCTTCTGCAAATGGATCTTCCGGTTATTCTAATCGGACTGGTTTGTGCCGGAACACTTGCTGCATCTATGTCTTCGGGTGACGCTATAGTTCACGCTGCGGCTTCGGTTGCGGTTCGGGATGGTTTTTCGAAATCTCCTTCTTTGGCTGAGTGGATGAAGTCCGAGGGTAACGAACGCAAAATGATCCGAATTCTCGTTATAGTGATCAGCTTAATTGCTTATTATTTTGCTGTTTTTGCTGAAACCGATATCGTCTCGCTCCTACTTGGTGCTTATGGTGGAATTGCTCAAATATTCCCGTTGGTGTTTGCCATGTTTTATTGGCCACGAGCAAATGGCAAAGGCGCCTTAGCCGGATTGATAGGTGGAATTTTGGTTACTCTGTTCTTCTTATATAATCCTGAATTCAAACCATTACCAATACACGAAGGTATTTACGGGTTGATAGTGAATTTGGCGTTACTTATTGGAATCAGTTTAGCTACTGAGCCGGAAGAACGAGAAAGAATTGAGAGGTATACAGAGTTGTGAGGTTTATAATTACTCAGCATATACTCTTTATTTTAAGAGCATCATGAACAAAACTTAATTAGATAATTGGGATTTGATTAACTCAATACGTCATATTCTCATGTTGATAAAAAATTAGAAAAATAAAAATGGAACTACCAAAATATCATGAAACATTCATTCCAATATTGGAGATTCTTAATTCTGTTGAATCTTTAAAAAGTCGTGAGTTAGCATCTAAGGTACGCGATGTTTACTATTCTGATTTACCTCAAGACTTACTCAATCAGAAAACTAGTACCGGAGCAAATGTTTTACTAGACAGAATTTTATGGGGTAAATCTTATCTTAAAATGGCAAAATTTGTGTCATATCCGAAACGGGGATTTGTGCAAATAACCCAAAAAGGAAAAAGAAGACTAGAAACAGGAAGTTTACCCCTTCAAGACCTTCAAAATGATCCAGACTTCATTAGCCATAGAGAATCTGTCAAAAGCGAAAAAGAAAATAAGATAGAACTGGATTCTCTTAATGTAGAAAATGCATCACCGCAAGACTTAATTGATTCAGGTTTCTCATCAATCGAAACAGAAGTAAAAACTAATCTTTTAGAGAAGCTTAAGGAAATAGATCCTTACTATTTTGAAAAAGTAATCTTAATACTGCTAAAGAAAATGGGGTATGGAGATTTTGTGGAAACTTCAAAATCAGGTGATGGTGGAATTGACGGCATTATCAATGAAGATAAATTAGGATTAGAAAAGATCTATACTCAAGCGAAACGCTACAATGAGAACAAAGTGCGAGAAAAGGATATCAGAAATTTCATTGGAGCAATGAGCGGTGACACAAGCAAAGGTGTTTTCATCACCACTTCGACTTTTGACGATTCCGCTATTAAAAAAGCTAGAGAAGCACATCACTCAATAATTCTGATTGACGGAGCAAAATTGGTTGACTTGATGCTCCAATCTAATGTAGGAGTTCAAGTAAAAACTGTCTATGAGGTGAAAGAGATAGACAACGACTTTTTTGAAGAAGACTAAAGAGAATACTATGCACAAAATGGCTATAAACCATTTTGCTTCGTAGCCAAACAGTTGAAAAATACAAAAATGAAACTAACCACCAATCCTCAAGCGACACAAATTTTTGAAAAGTATCCGGAAAAGGTACAAGCTCAAATGCTTCGACTTAGAGAATTGATTTTAAGTACCGCTTCTGAGATTGAGAGATTGGATGAGTTGGAAGAAACCTTGAAATGGGGCGAGCCCAGCTATCTTACCAAATATGGCAGCACCGTTCGCATGGATTGGAAAGAGAAAAATCCGGATCAATATGCCATGTATTTTAAATGCACTTCTAAACTTGTCCCAACATTCAAAAAACTCTATTCAGAAATATTCACTTTCGAAGGCGACCGTGCAATTGTTTTCAAGCTGGATGACGAAATTCCCGAACAAGAATTGAAGCATTGTATATCGCTGGCACTTACTTACCATAAAGTAAAACATCTTCCGCTTTTGGGTGCTTGAAAAGCTTAGGTCATCCCCCTTTTTTCGGAATCTTACAAAAATGCTATTAACTGTCTTATTAAGTTAATTCCTGTTTAGAAAATATCCTTCGATTTTAATTTAGATTTATGTTTTCTTAATGTTGCTATCAAATAGATATTTTGATCTTTGTTGATTATAACCATCTAGCATTAAACTTCAATTCCTCACAAAGATCCCCAAATGAATTTGGGATTGTAGATGTTAGATAATTAGATGACATCATGATATAGTTGAGAGGTCATCTCGTGGCGTATGCACGAGATCTGGATTAAACGATGAGCTTCGATTTCGTTCAAAGAGAAACTACTTTTAAGGTGATCTTTCAAAAGTGGAATCTCCCGGGAGGCAGAATCTCATCCCATAAATTTTTCAAGACCGGATTTACCGAGCGTCTCAAATTCATTTTCCATGCCCTTTTCCACTTTTTAATGTGCTTCTCTCTTCGAATAGCAGTGAGTTCGGTATGTTGAAGAAAATAAGGAGCATTTGCTCTTTTTGTGGCTGAATGTTCTGGTTAATAAATCGTTTGTCACACCCGTATATAGAACAGTTCTTCTGGAATTGGATAACATATACACGTAGCTTTCCTTCATATCCAAGTAAGAATACTTCAGAGCAATTCCTTACAGAATTAGTTGAGAGATAAATAAAGTTTCTCGGCTATCCTATATATCCAGATTCCGGCATTCGCAGGAGTGACGATGTTTGTGTTTTGTAGCATTTAAAACTAATGGTCAACAAATTACCTGGCATCTTCAAAGATGACCCAATTTCTATCCTCCATTATCTACCATAGAAATTTATTTAACCAATCGGTTGAATGTTTTAAATTCCTTTCTTATACTGATATTCAACCAACTAGTTAAATATCATGCTTGATTCAACAATGCACGCTCTCGCTGATTCCACCAGACGATCCATTTTACTTCGCTTGGGCAAAAAAGAGCAATCTGTAAATGAAATAGCTGAACCTTATGAAATGTCATTAGCTGCCGTTTCCAAACATTTAAAAGTGCTGGAGAAAGCCAATCTCATCACAAAGGAAAAAAAGGACGAAGCTATACTTGCAGAATGAATTACGAACCACTGAATGAAGTACAAGAGCTTATCAACCAGTACAAAGTATTCTGGGAAGCAAGATTGGATGAGTTGGATAATTTTATCACACAAACAAAAAAGGATTAACTATGTCGAACGATAAATCACTTACCGTATCAAAAATCATCAAAGCCGACAAAGCTACTGTTTTTAATGCATTGACTGACGAAAAAATTATGGCAAAATGGTTTTGTGCCGGCCCTGAAGGATGGAGTTCAACTGTAAAAAGTGACAGCAAAAAAGGTGGTAGCTATCAAATTGATATGCACGATGGAGAAGACGTCACCTACACACACACCGGAGAATATAAGGAAGTAACTCCAAATGATAAGATTGTATTTAGCTGGAATTCACAAGTAGTTGAAGATACACTGGTAACTATCACATTAACAGCTGTGAATGATGGAACCGAAGTAAAATTACATCATGAGTTCATGCCTAATGATCAACAAGTAGAAAACCATACCGGTGGATGGACTATGATCTTGGAACGTCTGTCAGCTGTTGTTTAATTTAGAAATGACTCGATCTAGAACGTCAATTAAACTATTATTACACTTTAGGATTCTGATTAAAACCGAATCCTAAAGTCTATTAATTCAGATCAAGCTTAATATGCAAAACCCACCGTTCTATTTCGCCTTGACTGGGGTTTTTCAGGTTGTGTTTTAATCTTTTTATAGGTCAACAAATATGGATCAGACTTAGAAGCAGGCTCATCCACAACAGCCATCAATAGCTTATCGTCACTATTTATTCCATTCATTGAATAAACTTTAACCACATCTTTATTCGGATCAGGCGTTAAAACCTCATCCGAAAAATCAGTAATTAAGTTGTTTACTAAATCTTTAATTCTCTTTTTTGTGTCAGAATCTGCAATTAAAATGCTTGCTATTTCAACTACGTATTCGTAACTGAAATCGATTTCGTTGTTAACCATGATCTTTGGAATACAAATCTCAGAACGGAATCTTTCTTTTTTTCTAAACCATTTAAGCATAGAATTTCCTTTAGATGATACTTTAAATGTCTTCTCTAACCCAGATTATTCTTGTTTCAAATAATAAGAGTACTTGACTTGATTTTTGTTACATAAATTCATGCATCTAACGGACCCTTTTTAAAAGAATTGCGTGTTTTTTATAGTTTTTTTTAACTATTT
>Ga0189291_100206_pt1 | contig 41307 bp, 43 predicted proteins | sample UW1redminimetaG_FD_130331 | JGI IMG/M metagenome (GOLD analysis project Ga0189291, IMG submission 130331) | Marine microbial communities from the Costa Rica Dome - UW179B-red mini metaG | ecosystem: Environmental > Aquatic > Marine > Oceanic > Photic zone | place: Costa Rica: the Eastern Pacific... | reverse complement strand
GTAACCGCCTACGCGCGCTTTACGCCCAGTAATTCCGAACAACGCTAGCTCCCTCCGTATTACCGCGGCTGCTGGCACGGAGTTAGCCGGAGCTTATTCTCTAGGTACTGTCATTATCATCCCTAGTAAAAGAGCTTTACGACCCTAAGGCCTTCATCACTCACGCGGCATTGCTGGATCAGGGTTTCCCCCATTGTCCAATATTCCCCACTGCTGCCTCCCGTAGGAGTCTGGGCCGTGTCTCAGTCCCAGTGTGGCTGATCATCCTCTCAGACCAGCTAAAGATCGTCGCCTTGGTGAGCCTTTACCTCACCAACAAGCTAATCTTACGCGGGTTCATCAAAGGGCGATAAATCTTTGGTCTTGCGACATTATACGGTATTAGCACAAATTTCTCTGAGTTATTCCGTACCCTTTGGTAGATCCCCACGCGTTACGCACCCGTGCGCCACTAGATCCGAAGATCTCGTTCGACTTGCATGTGTTAAGCATGCCGCCAGCGTTCGTTCTGAGCCAGGATCAAACTCTCAAGTTTGATGTCCTGTAATGGTGGCACAAACCGAAGTTTGCAATCCACCGAAACAGCTTCATTTCAAGGAGCCGTTCCTGCACAAATCTTTTTTACGTATATGGATACATATAAAGGACATGTTCGGTAACATATCAAAGCAGAAGCCTTAATACGAAACCTATGGAACGACTTAACTTACCAGAGCACCGGAACCTTGAAGTTCCCGGGTCTGGGGCCGCCGCCCACATGTCCCTTCATCTATTATTACAATGTCAAAGAGCCCATTCAAAACGCAGACAACGATTTTTCCCGCTATTGCTACCGGGGAGAACCGTTGTTACTAAATTTTGACGACCAACACTGTGGGGCCCGTTAGAGCCGCGTCGTGCCGGTGAAAAGGTCTCTAAGCAGGTCGACTGATTCCGTCAACACACTTTTTCACTTTTGTTTCAAAAAAATTCGTATTTGATGGCTAAGAGGGTTTCTAACGCAGTTTAGAGGGCTTTTTTGGCGAGTATATTAGTGATTAATGATGCATCTTTAGCCGCCGATGGCAATTTCGGGAATCGCGTAAGAAGCGCAGTATTCTGGCGTTCTGGTACCCAGATACTGGCACAAATCATTGCCTGGGGCTCGACTCTTGCTGTCATTCGCATCCTCGATCCGAATGATTACGGTATTTTTGCAATGACTCAGGTTGTGCTCGTTTTTTTGAGCTTCATGAACGGATATGGGCTCGCCAGTTCGATCATTCAGGCAGAAAAAGTGGATCCAATGCGGATTCGCCAAGCATTCGGCATGCTTTTGCTCCTTAATGGAGGGATTGCGATTCTCCAGATACTACTCGCGCCGTTGGCAGCCGACTATTATCGCCAACCGATTATTGAAGATTTGCTCAAGGTACAGGCCCTCATATTCCTTGCCACGCCCTTCATGGTGCTTCCCGAAGCATTGATGACCAGGAATCTGGAATTCAAGAAGCCTGCGATCATCAATCTCATCTCGGCAGTCGTGGGCGCGGGTGTCGCTTTATATTTTGCACTAAACGGCCATGGCGTGTGGACACTTATATATGCGCCCATGGCCATTTTCTGGACCCGCGCCATTTGCTTAGTCATCGCCGTCAAATTCTACATATGGCCTAGCTTCAATTTCAAGGGCGCCGGCGCGATGTTCGGATTCGGTGCTACGCTACTGGCCAGTCACTTTTTCTGGACCATTCAAAGCCAGTCGGACATTTTTATCGCCGGCCGGTTTCTCAATCCACACGACCTCGGCCTCTATGCCGAGGCATTGTTCCTGACTACGATCTTCGCTGCCAAATTTGTACCACCTCTTAACGAGGTTGCGTTCCCGGCCTATTCCCGGTTGCAGGACGATCGTGCGGCTTTGAGCTGGTCATTCCTAAAAGCGGTACGACTCATCATGCTGATCTCTTGCCCGCTATATTTAGGTATGTCCGTCACTGCGGCACCGTTGGTTGGCACTTTGTTCGGCCCAAAATGGCTTGAGATGACTCCCTATATCAGGATCCTGGCTCTAGCCATGCCGGTCATGACATTGCAGATTTTATTTGCGCCGGCCAATAATGCCGTTGGCAAACCGCAGATCACGGCGAGGGCTTCCTTCGTAGGCGCCATATTGATGCCCATTAGTTTTTTGATTGGCCTGCAATGGGGCGCGATCGGCCTCGCCTGGGGCTGGGTCTTTGCTTTTCCAGTGCTCACGCTTTTCACATTTTTCCAATCTTATCGCCATATCGGGATCAGCGGCGGCGAACTGGTGAAAGCGATATGGCCTGGACTATCAACCTCAATCGCAATGGCAGCGGTGGTTTATCTCGCTGATCAATTTTTGCCGGAGATGATTGTCTACGCGCGGTTGGCCATATTGGTTGCCATTGGAGGGATTGCGTATCTCGGTTTACTGTGGGTGCTGGCACGGCCAACATTGATGGAAGTCATCCAGCTACTTCTGCGGCGGAAACCGCCAGAGGCAACCCTCGGTCCAGAGTCGGCGACAAGCACCTCTTAAAAGCGAGCATTGTATTGCGGTCGCCATCAATTAAACCAAAGACCATGTCTCATTTTCTATCTTTGGCGGCTGGCACGTTACCGGAATTCCTTCCCGATCAAGTGGCCCATGCTGCCGGACAAGCGGGCTTTAGCCACGTCGGTTTTACTATAGAGCCAGAGCATTGGAATCCGGCACAGGCCAAGGCTACAAAAACCGCAATTGCTGATCATGACCTAGCCGTGCTTGATGTCGAGGTCATATGGATTCCCGAAGGCGGGAAGCTGAGTGACGCGCATCGCCTTATAATAGATGCCGGTGCGGAGCTTGGCGCGTCCAACGTTTTGGTCGTAAGCGCAGAGCCGGATCCAGATCGGACTGCAGCAGCTCTCCACCAACTATGTGAATGGGCGGCGCCAGCTAATATGCGCGTATCACTGGAATTCCTTATGATCACCGCAGTCCAATCTCTCGATTCGGCTTTGGATATTGTCAAACGATGCGACCACTCTGCCGCGGCGATATTAATCGATAGTCTGCATTTTCAGCGGGCGGGTCATGCACCAGCGGAGCTGAAGTCCGTCGACAGCAACTTGCTAAGCTATAGTCAGATATGTGATGGAAACTTGCACTGCGCTGATGATTTCAATGCCTATCTGGAAGATGCGATCGATTTACGCAGCGCGCCCGGCGAAGGCGATCTGCCGCTTGATGATATGTTGAAAGCTCTGCCAGCAGCAATTCCACTTAGCTTGGAAGTCCGCTCTAAAGCCTATCGAGATCGCTATAGTGACGCGACCGAACGTGCCACATCGGTTCGGCGACAAACCCTATCGCACTTCGAAACTATCGGCATTTCAATTCGTTAGCAGCTCTAAATAATTAAGCGCCTTGAATATAATTACGCATGGCGGCCGCTTCGCTTTCGATCTTGTCGATGCGATATTTCACCAAATCTCCGATCGAAATAAAGCCGACCAGCTTGTCATCCTCAACCACCGGCAAATGACGGATGCGGCGTTTCGTCATCAGCGATAGCGCACCAATTGCACTTTTTTGCAGATCAACAGATATCACATCAGCAGTCATACCTTCCACAACGCGCTTGCCCATGATCGCCGGGCCCAGAGTTTGAAGGCCGCGCAGGACATCACGTTCAGAAAAAATGCCAGCGACCCGGTCTCCATCAAGCACAGGCAGCGCTCCAATTCTTTTCTCCGCCAATATGGCGACCGCGTCGGCCACACTGTCGTCCGTGGTACAGCTAAAGATCGGTCCTTCCCGTCCCTGCAATATTGCCTGTATCGTCATTTGCGCCCTTTCCCCGTGCTCCAAAACACTCTGATTCTCTTTATGTGCTACCCAACATAGCATATTTTCGCGAGAAGTTAGACTTGAAGGCAAATCGAATCAGGTCCAATGACACCCTTCCCCTACGGAGTGTATTAAATTGCCCGGTCCATCGCAGCTAGATGATCCTCTATACGCCGGCATAGCTTGGTCACGTTACTGGCGCCTGATGCGCTGGATGAGCGGACTTACTTTTTTATGTGTGATCGCAGCGTTGGGCTTTTTATATTATCTACACGGTCTGGTTTCGATCCATATGTATATAGCAGCTGCTGGAGGTATCGGCTTTGCCTTGCTGCTCACATCCGCCCTGATGGGATTGGTTTTTATGTCGAACGGCACCGGTCACGATGACTGCATTGACGATCCGGTCAGCAGGGATATTTCGCCTGATGAGTGAAGAAGAACTTAACAATCTGATTACACTGCAACCTGTCCTGCGCGTTGCTCCTCAGCCGCGCGACCTTAATAACAACGGCCATATTTTTGGTGGCTGGGTTCTTTCCCAGATGGATATTGCTGGCGGCATCATGGCCGCGAGAGTCGCCCAAGGGTCAACCGCTACCGTTGCTATTGAAGCAATGTCGTTTCTGGCCCCTATCCTCACCCGCGATATCGTCTCGGTTTATGCGCAGGTCGAACGGATCGGTAATACCTCGGTCAGTTTACGAATCGATGTGGTCGCAGAGCGCAATCGCGGTGAGGACCATGTTCCGGTAACCAGCGGCCTGTTAACCTTTGTAGCGCTGGACGAAAATCATCGCCCGCGCCAAATCCCGGCCGAATCCAAAGCCAAATATCAGGCTTGATCTACAGCCGCCGGATGAGGTCGTAAGTCAGAATACGTTCGCTATTAGCCGGCACCGTTACCGTCCAGAAATCTGCGCCATCTTTCCGGCCGAGCTTGCTGCTGGGTTTGCTCAGCGTCTCATTGTCACCGCTGGGTAAGCGGAACTCGACTTGTGCCGAATGAGGCGAAGCGTTGGTGACAGTCAGCCGCATATCCATTGTCCGCCGCTTCTTGGTTTCGACCTGACCCAAAGAGGTCAAGCTATACCGCACCAACGGGCTTTGCCCGATGGTTACCTCCACTTCTTCGCCGATCGCCTTGTCCTCAAGACTGCCCTCACCCAATAACAATCGCTCGCCCGACACATTACGAAACGCAACCATCTTGCCAGCGGGCATCGCGAGACCCAGACCATCGCGCTTCTTGTTCTGGAAACGAAGAGTCGTGGAGAAGGGAGTGGCTTCCGCATATCTTGATGCGCCAATTTCACCCTCGTAAATCTGGATAAACGGGATCGCGGTCTTTTCAAACATCGCGACCTGCTTTTGGCTTTGCGAGGCTACCGTCACTGGCAGCGGAATCCGATAGAGTTTCAGATCACCGAGTTCTTCCTGCTTGGCCTGGACTATAGAGACCGGGGCTGCCATCTCCATAAGAGCGCCCGACATTCGTTTCGCTGTCACAGTGATAACATCCTGATCTTCGGTGCGCCAACTGCTCAAATCCCCAAGTGCGGCGCGTCTTCGAATTTCGATATCGCTGGTTGTCGCCTGTGGCCAACAGCGCAGGGCTATCGCACCGCCCGTCGCTGGCGCAATATTGTCGCGTTGTTTGTTTGGTTGTCCAGCCACGGTCTGGGTCTGAGCATTGGCAAAAGATGTTTCGTCGCCGTTAGCCAGAGTTACCCATGAAAACAGGTTCAGGCTCTTTCCATCAGCGCTGACGTCAGCGACGTAATTGGCCTGCCAGTCGAAGCCAGTTGCGAGATAAGATAGAGTCACAGTAGCCCGCGTCGGTTCAGAAACACGGCTTTTGATAGACAGTGTTGGTTTGTCGGATAGACCTTTCGGAATCGACGGGTAAATAAGGGTCTCGTTTAGTCCGGTACATTGGAGCGCTTCAAAACCCTCTGCGGTCTGGATAACCACACCTCCGCTCGCATCAGTACGAATTTGCGCATTGAATTGGGTAATTTTCCCTGTGGCGCCGCTGGTTCGACGGATCGTGACACCCCGTCCCAGATGACCGTTGAGCAAGGCCGATGGCGAGAGCAAGGCTGCATCGCGGTTCTTCTCAATCACCGCGCTCGGCATGCCGGTAACAATAGCCGACTGGGGAATAATGCCGCCCGCGACGCCTTCAAAACGCAGATCAATCTCTCCGGCAGGCAGGGTTATGGTGCGCTGCTCCGTGATCAGCGCATAGCCACCCAAATAGCGCAAATTCATGCCATTGTCGGCTTGACGGTTTGGATCGCGATACACGGTTACTGACACCGCCGATGGCGCCTCGGACGTGACCGTTTGGCGGGCCCATTCCGACGTCTGCGCAAAGGCGGGGGCAGCAATGCCAGCCCAACCGACAAACAATAAGAACGCGAAGAGCGCGCGTCTCATCATGGTTTAGAACCGAGTCTCGAAGGTCGCCGTCACCGTTGTGCGCCCGTTAGCAGGGACTGGCACTTTCCAGACGATGCTATTGGAAGACCGCCGTTCGCTTTTGATGCTTTCACTGACGATCCGTGTATCGGACCAGTAAAAGTCGAGGCCGTCCTGGATCAGCGATACCGTCACCGGTGTCGACTTGGCGTTGGTCACTTCATAAGACATGACGCTGCGCCATTTGCTTGAGGACAAGCGGCGGCGCTCGGTGACAGTTGGTTTCACTTTGACATCAAAGGCTTCCCCTGTCTTGAGGCCAAGCTCGGACCCCATGGGTGTGTGGCCAATCGTGTTCTCACCGATAAATTGCGGCTGGCCGGATGCGTCTTTCATATACACGCGGACGGTGCCGGCGGGCAACGCATCGCCCAACCCGCCATCCTTGGACGAACTAAACTGCAATACAGTCGCCGCGCTTTGGGCTTCGCGCTGCGTCCCAAGCCAGCGGTTGGAAAATTCATAGGCCTTCTGTGCCGGGGCCCCAGTGACATCGAGAAAGCTAACCTGCTTGGTTTGCGCATTAGCGATCGTGGTCCGAGCGGCCAATGGATAGAGATAAAAATCACCAAGCGATTCGCGATTGGCAGATTCGGTTCCAGCACGGCGAATATTGTTGCGGCCACCACGGCTGCTTTGCCCATTCACACTTGGTGTGCCGGCAACCAAAAGTGTCTTGGCATTGTTAAAAGTCGTGCCGGTATTATTGGTCAGCGTGACCCAGCCCTGCACATCCATTTTCCCCGCATTCTCATCGAACAAAGCGACATAATCCGCTTTCCAACCCATGCCGCTGGTCAGATAGCTAAGCTGCGCCGGCCGCGTGCCGCCCCGGCTGCTGTTCAACGTCACTGACAAGGTCGGACGAGCGCGCAAATTGGAAGGCACTTTGTCAAAAATGACTCGGGTCGGCATCCGGTCATCCCGCAACACCTCGATCCGCGATCCGATCTGCAGAACCACACCGCCATTGGCCGCGAGCACTTTGGCGCGCTCTCTGGTTTCCTTGCCCGTGGCCGGATTAATCCGCACAATAGTGATTGTTTCACCGACCGCCTTTTCCATCAACTTGGCTGGTGAAAGCAGATCATAGTCGAAATTCTGCTCTACAATTCCAGTATCAGCAGCGTTGAAGCCGACGGTCTCCGCGCGAATTTGCCCCGAGACGCCAGGAAAAGTCTGCACAGAACGTCCCGAAGGAATATTCAGGCGACGTGTATCCTGCACCAAAGCCAGATTATTATTGTAAATCGTGACCGCAATATCGCCTTGTCCGGAAGACTGGCTGATCGCTGGCGTTGCCAGTGTTGCCAGCACGAGGCCGGTCATCGCAAGAAGCCGCATATTTCTCTCTCCATCGTTCGTATTGCACCGCTTAACGCTGCAAAAATGAATGTAGCTTAAACAACTCTGGCGCTTATTGATTGAAAAGGCAGGCGATTATTCCGCTCTGCCGCCTCGCCTCTCCAAATTGTCGGGTCGCCAAGACACCAGGATTAGCCAGAGTTTCGCTATATGCCGTCAAGATACTCGATCACCGGCGCAGCTGCCATGCAGGGTGCAAGCTTGGGGCCGCTGGCTCGAAAATGATCGGATTTTCCATGTGCGTCGAGCGCCGCCTGATCAACATAGCGTTCCAGCACTTTATATTGCTTGCTATTGTCTTTGCATTGGAAGACAGAATAAAATTCATTGCCGGGTTCATTTTCACGAACCGCCGCCATGAGCTCACTAAAGGCCGCTTCGAAATCTGCGTTTTTGCCTTCTGCTACCGTCAAGGTCGCTACTACACCGACTGCCATGTTCCATTCTCCTGATTATCTTTAAATTATGTGAGAATGAGTGTTACCGAGACAGCAGAAGCGCGCAACCTTAATCTAGTGGATTACCAAAACCGGCTGCCGGGGATGCCTTTGAACGGGCCGGCGACATGGGACGTGATCCAACCGCCATAAAAGCCGCCCGGCTGCGGCGTAACCGTTTCACCATCGACAAGACACTGATCAAACGGCTCTGGATAAAAGGCCACATGGTTTTGGATCATAGCGAAGGATTCGGTGGGCTCGGCATAGGTCCATGCAATGGCTTCCAAGGAGTCACCGTCAATGGTTGCATCAAGGTAGCGTGCCTGCCCTTTCCATTCACACAAAGAGCGTTTTGGATTGGCGCATAAATGGGTCCATGTCACATCTTCGGGCGGAAAATAATAAGTTGGCGGATGGCTGGTTTCCAGCGTGCGAAATCCTCCGCGGGTGCTTGCGATTTCAACACCTCTGTGGATGATCTGCAAATGACGTATATTGGGTTCTCCTATGGCCGGTCGGGGATAGTCCCAAACGCTTTCCTGACCGGGTTTAATGGGATCAGGGGGAATATTCATGCAGGTTTCCCTATACCGAAAAAGCGTTGCAACGCCGGGCGCACCACTAGAAATTTAATGTAAAGCCATTCCAGAAAACGCAAAGCGTACCGGTTTTGCGCCAGTTGACCCAATGGCTGAAGAAGAGGTATCGCACGCCACATGGCGCCAAAAGCGGCTGCGCCGGACAGCATTTCGCCATTTTCCTCTGCATGGAAGCGGGCCAACAAAGTGCGTCGGTCTATCGGACATGTGGTCGCCGGATCAGCGACGTCGACAAAGCATATAATGTTACGGCAATCCAATCGCTGCATCAGCGCGATCTCGCGCAGACATAGCGGACAGGAACCATCAAACCAGACAGTGACTTCAGACATAATCCCGATTTAAGGTATGTCTGAGCCTCTGTCTGGCTGTACTTTAGTCGGTATTATAAGCTCGATATTATTCGAACCCGTTTAGAGGATTTCGAACAGTCCGGCTGCGCCTTGTCCGCCACCGATGCACATCGTGACCACGGCATATTTCGCGCCGCGGCGCTTGCCTTCAATCAGTGCGTGGCCGGTGCAACGCGCACCCGTCATGCCATAGGGGTGACCGATGGAGATCGACCCGCCGTTGACGTTCAATAGCTCGTCAGGAATGCCCAGTTTCTGTTGGCAATATAGCACCTGCACGGCAAAGGCTTCGTTCAGTTCCCACAGCCCGATATCATCCATCTTCAAGTTGAAGCGTTCGAGCAATTTCGGAATGGCGAAAACCGGACCAATGCCCATTTCATCTGGCTTGGTGCCTGCAACGGCCATGCCGACATAGCGCCCCAACGGATTGAGGCCGGCTTTTTCAGCGGCGCTTGCTTCCATCACCACACTGGCGGAGCTGCCGTCAGAAAGCTGAGAGGCGTTACCGGCTGTGATGATTTTGTCTTCGCCGAGTACGGGTTTCAATGATTGCAAACCTTCCAGCGTTGTTGTTGGGCGATTGCCTTCATCTTTGCTGAGCGTGATTTCGTGCATGGAAATCTCTTTGGTTTCCTTGTCCTGCACGCCCATGGTTGCGGTCACTTCGACAATCTCGTCGTCAAACTTGCCCGCTTCCTGAGCCGCGGCGGTACGTTGCTGGGACTTCAGCGCATATTCGTCACATGCTTCGCGGGAAATGCCATAACGGGCGCCAACCACTTCAGCGGTTTGCAACATCGGCATGTAGATATCATCATGCATCGCCACCAACGCCTTGTCCGGCGCTACACGCATTTCTGGGGTCTGCACGGTTGAGATGGAATCTTGTCCGCCGCCAATAACGACGTCCATACGGTCAATCGTAACCTGCTTGGAGGCTGTTGCAATCGCCATCAGGCCGGATGAACATTGGCGGTCCAATGTCATGCCAGGTACTTCAATCGGGAAACCGGAGCGCAACGCTACGTTACGGCCGAGGTTACCGCCCTGCGAGCCTTGTTGCAGCGCGCTGCCCCATACCACATCATCGACAGTGGCAGGATCAATGCCGGCGCGTTCGACAGCTGCTTTTGCTGCATAGGCGCCGAGGGTTGGACCCGCTGTTGCATTGAAAGCGCCTTTATACGCGCGTCCGATGGGGGTCCGGGCGGTGGAAACGATGACTGCGTCACGCATGATATTGATCCTTTATAGTGGGTTTTTTGAGTCGAATTTGGCAGACATATTCTCTTTTAATCGGGCAATTAACAAGGTTTTTCTTTGCTACTGGTCCTGACGCTACGGCAAGCTAGCCCTCTTGCAGGTGCACCGGAAAGCCGCCTTCGGGATAGGGCATGATCATCTGACCATCTGGCCCAGAGGTAAAGGTTGTTTGCGTTGGATAGGCAAACTCCAAGCCTTCCTCATTAAATTTTTGAAGGATAGCCAAACCTATTTTGTGGCGTCCTTCATAAACGACCTCAAAGTCGCTGCTCATAATGTCAAAGTCGAGTTCGAAATTGATCGAACTGTCGCCAAAGCCGACGAAGCCGGACCGAACAAAGCGCGCGCCATTTTCCTCAACGATATCTTTTAGCAAGTCGGGAATACGCCGTGCGTCATCTGGGTTGGTCTGGTAGATCACGCCAATGCCATAGCGCGTCCGGCGGCGGCCCAATCGGGTGAGATTGGTAATCTCCTTGTCGAGCAAATTGGTGTTGGAAATGATGATTTCCTCGCCCGTGATAGCGCGAAGCCGGGTGCTTTTGAGGCCGATTTCCTCAATTTTGCCCGTGGTATTGTCGTAGCTGATAAACTCGCCGCGCCGGAACGGCTTGTCGAAGATGATCGACAGTGCCGCAAACAGGTCGGAAAATATCCCCTGAGCTGCCAGACCAATGGCAATACCGCCGACCCCTAGCCCAGCGACCAAGCCGGTCACATCCACCCCGAGATTATCGAGTATGACAATAGTGGCAATCGCAAAGATCACGCAGGTTACCAGCAGCCGGATCAACGACATTGCGCTCTGCAAGGTATCGCTTTGGTTCGGATCAGCGGACAATTTGCGAGTAAAAAAACCAAGGATCAATTCGCGCAGCCAGATCGCGACCTGCACCACGACAGAAATTGTGAACAGAAACCCGACAGTCCGGACGACCCCTTCCGGCGCGTTGGAATAGCTTGCGACCAGTTGGGCCGAGACCATGAACATGAAAAATTTGCTGGTCCGGGCAATGGCTTGTGTGATGATCGCGCGATAGCCGATCAGTCCTTCATTGTTGCGTACTTGCCGAGCGGCGTAACGCTTTATGGCTCCGAGCAGCAAGAATATGAGCGTGCCGATAGCGATGGTCACAAGCAGTTCCACATAATGACTGCCCAGCCATTCCAAGCCTTCGTCAAACAATCGCATCATCGAAAGACCTTCGTCAATTGCGAACGGAACGGGCGTATTGTCGGTAGAGATTGCCATGTCATGATGCGCTAATGGTCGCCGCCGCCAATGGCAAGTGGTCTGATTTCAAGACGAGCCATTACTGCGGCCTATGCGCATGGATCAGAAATTCAACATTACCCTTTGGCCCGGTAATTGGGCTTTGCGATATACCGCTGACATTCCAACCTTTACCGGTTAGCCAGTCACGGACCTTTTCACAAACTTGATCATGCACGGCGGCATCGCGGACCACGCCACCTTTGCCAACATCGGCACGCTCGGCCTCAAATTGCGGCTTGATCAACGCGACCAGCTGCGCGCCCGGTTTGACAAATCCCATCGGTCGTTCGAGCACTTTGGTGAGCGAGATGAAACTGGCATCGCACACAATGAGATCGATCGGTTCCGAGATATGTTCCGCCGTCAATATCCGTGCGCTGGTCTGTTCATGGACGACCACTCGCTCGTCCTGCCGCAATTTCCATGCAAGCTGGTTGGTGCCGCTATCCACCGCGTAAACTTTTGTCGCACCTCGGCTCAACAGGACATCGGTGAAGCCGCCAGTGCTGCTGCCCACATCAATCGCGGTCATGTCGGTCACAGCGATGTCGAAATGATCCAGCGCGTGATTTAGTTTGATCCCGCCGCGCGAGACCCAGGGATGGTCCTTGCCTTTCAGGTCGACGATTATGTCGTTGAGATATTTCTGACCGGGCTTGTCGACCTTTTGATCACCCACGGTGACCAACCCCGCCATGATATAGGCCTGCGCCTTGGCGCGGCTTTCCGCAAGACCGCGATCGACCAATATCTGGTCGATCCTCAGCTTTGCTGGTTTTGACTTGCCGACCTCGGTGGGCGGTGCGGTTTTCGCTGGGCGAGTATCATCTTGGGTCATATGAAAATGGGACTAGCCGAAGCTCATGCTTTTGACCATATTCCATCTCATGAGAATCACTTTTGCCTTTTCCGCCATGTTGTTAGCGTCCGGTTGCTCGGCCGTGGTGCCAGCACCAACACCTGCGCCAACACAAACCCCTGCACCTACGCCGGCGCCTGAGCCTATACCGGACCCTGAGCCGGCTCCGCCACCTGCGCCGGAGCCGATGAAAGGGAACTGGACGGATTGGCCGATCGCGCAAGGCGACTGGGTGTACCGCCAGGATGATCGCGGTTCTATCGCGTTATTTGGCCCGCCAAATGCGGAAGCCACCTTCATGATCCGCTGTGATCAGGGGCGCAATCAGCTGTTTTTGTCTCGTGAAGGCGTCGTTGCTGGTAGCGGCGCGCAAATGACGCTGCGCGCCAGTTCCGGCCTACAAAGCTATCCCGCCCGTAACAGCGGTGGCCCCCTTAACTATGCCGCCATCGCCTTGCCGGTGAACGATTATATGATGGATCGGATTGTATTTAGTCGTGGCCGTTTTGCGGTTGAAACAACCGGACTGGCATCGCTCGCGATCCCGATCTGGCCTGAATTTACGCGCGTTGTTGAGGATTGCCGCAACTAGCCGCATGTATCGAACATTTCTCTGTCGGGTGATAGGATGATGCGATGAGATGGTCAGTCGCGGAACGCGATATTCTGACAGCAAATTAAAAAAATTCAAGTCTTGTTCGCATGGACCGTTTGATTCACATTCCAATTATCGAACAAGCGGAGATATTCAATGCAACAGTTCGTATCTTATCAACAAGCGAAAGGAGGTGGTCCGATGTCTCATGGTTCAGCACAGGGGTCGGAAAAATCCGTTCGGGGGGCAACTCTGATCTAGCGATCAGGCAACCCGGCAGCGGCACTTCCAACCGCTGACCCATGCTTAGAGGCTGTTGATCCAATCGCGATCGACAGCCTCTTTTCATTTTTGAGTGTCGCTTTTTTCGAGAAACTCCTCGCGGATCATGAAGTCCTTCACACCAATCCGTACTTCCCGCAGAAACTGGATCAAAGCGATGGAGAGTAAGCTCATTGCGATTATGAAAGCGCCAGCTACGACCGCGGACAGGTTAAAACCAGTCAGCCCCATCACAAACAGCAATCCGATCAGACCGCAAGCGACAATCGCGCTGATCACGCTAAGAAAAATCGCGCTGTTGACGATTTTGATCCGCAACTGGAGATCGTGAAGTTCATCAACAATGCACTGATGTTCATGACCTTCGGTTTCGTTGAATAAATCTTGCAAAATGCGCGATCGATCAATGATGCGTGCAAGCCGGCCCGCAAACAGGCCTAGCATACCGCCGACCGCAACCAGTAAAAATGCCGGTGCGAGCGCGGTTTGCAGCACCGTAACGATATCACCCTGGCCCAATAGCTGTGTCATTTCGATCCCCCGTTTTGATCAGCCGTAGCGGATCACCAATGTCAATCCTGTGACCTGTGTCGCATCAAAGCTGTCTAACTCAAAGCGTTCCGCATCAGCACGGGCCCGCGTCAAAATCGCTTCGGGGACATCATGCTCTGCATAAATGGCATCGGCCTGCCCCAAGAGCCGGGCCTGCTTGATGGTCAGATCATCTGGATCATCGCTTTGAAGCTTCAGTTCAATCAATCCTGTTTGATTGCCCGCCGCCGGATCCTCCAGCCAAAGATCAACGGCCTCAGCACCTTGATCGGCAAACGGGTCCAACGCTCCGCCGGGATTGAGCGCTGCGTCAATCGCCCGGCGACGGTCGGCCCCCTCTGGCCAAAGGCTCTTAACTCGGTCGCGCGCGGCAAAAAGGCCGCTGGCGAGTTGCCCCAATCGTGCTGGCAGCATTTGTTCCAACCGCTGCCGTACAGCTTTGGCAAGACCCGCAGACGCGCCACCTGTGCCGATAGCTATCAACACCGGTTCGCGGTCAATAATAGCCGGTGTGGTGAAATCACAAAGCGCCGAACGATCGACTGCATTGACCAGCAAACCACGGTCTTTCAGACGCTTGACTGCCGCCGCCGCTTCGCCATCATCTTCGAGCGCAACCACCGCAAGGGCAGCATCCGCCTGTTCGTCATCGGTCAGGACCGCGCCGGCTCGCTCGTAGAGCCGCCTTTTGGCATCCGCCATTTCTCCGCTGCCGAGCAATATGACCTTACGTCCCTTCAGCGTTACGAAAATGGGAAGCTGGTCCATGGCTTATTTCAACCAGTCGGGGACATTTTCGGCGGCCATGATAGTCGACGGCTCAATCCGCTCTGCCACCACCGCATATTTGTCGCCATCGACCAGCACTTCGGGTACCAGAGGGCGGCTGTTGTAAGTGTTCGCCATGGTCGCGCCATAGGCGCCAGCGGTGCGGAATATGCCGAGATCATCGGTTTTTACCCGGTCTACTTCACGTTCTTTGGCGAAGATATCGCTGCTCTCGCAAATCGGGCCAACAATGGATGCGGTCATGCTGTCGCCGGTTGGCTGGACGGCTTCGAAGTGATGCCAGGCATCATAGATAGCGGGCCGCATCAGGTCGTTCATCGCCGCATCGACAATTACAAAGTCGCTGTTCACGCCGGGCTTGATACGGATAACCTGCGTCATCATCACGCCGCTATTGCCCGCAATCACGCGGCCGGGTTCGAACATCAAGGTGACGTCCCAGCCTTCGGTTACGCGCGCAACCATGGCGCCATAGTCAGCGGGACTAGGCGGGTTTTCTTCCGGCTTATAGGGCACGCCAAGACCGCCGCCGAGATCGACATGGGTGATGATGTGGCCGGCACCACGCAAATCACCGACCAACTGTCCCATGCGTGTATAACATTTTTCGAGAGGGTCGAGATTTTGCAGCTGGCTGCCGATATGCACCGCAACACCGCGAAGGTTCAGGCCGTCTAATTTAGACAGCCGCGAAAAAATATCGGGCGCAACATCTATCGCGACACCGAATTTATTTTCCGCTTTTCCGGTGGAAATTTTTGCATGGGTTCCCGCATCGACATCAGGGTTGACGCGAAGCGTTGCGGAAGCTTTCTCACCACGCGCGGCCGCTATCTCGGCCAGCATCTGACCTTCTTCCTCGGACTCGAGGTTAAACTGACCAATGCCTTTATCGAGGCCCAACGTCAGTTCTGCGCGACTTTTACCAACGCCGGAAAAAACGATATCCTTTGCCTTCATGCCAGCTGCTAGCGCCCGTTCCAACTCCCCACCGGACACCACATCGGCGCCATAGCCTTGATTAGCGAGAATTTTGAGCACCGCTAGATTAGGATTCGATTTGACGGCAAAGGCGAGATGGATTTTGCCAGCATCTTTTAGTCCTTCGCGAAAAACGCGGGCGTGACGTTCGAGCGTGGCGCGGGAATAGACGTAAACGGGTGTGCCAACCTGATCGGCAATAGTCGGGAGCGCAACATCTTCGGCATGCAGCACGCCATCTTTAAGTTGAAAATGGTCCATCTGGCGAGGCTTTCGGATTTAAGTAGTAGAGAAAACGAGGTCTTAACCGGGCGGCGGCAGGTCGAATTTATCATCCTGCCGTTTCTCCGAGCGGCGCAACAATTCGTCACTGCGCTCGGGCTGGGCCTGCGTGTTGGGGGTGATCAACTCTTCACCGGTGGGCCTTTCTGCCTCACCATAGACGGGCGCAGGAAGCGACTGCCCCTTGGGCGGTTGCAATGACCCGCGATTACCGCAAGCCGACAGAATTGCGAGCGACGCTATGGCCGCCATTTTCATATAATTGTTCATAGGCGATTCGTCTGTTCAAGCATCATAATCTGATGTCTTACCTGCTCTGGCGCGGTTCCGCCATAGCTGGTGCGGCTGGCGACAGACCCTTCGACGCTTAAATCTGGCATGTCATGGCCCTCCACCCGAGCATCAATAGCCGTAAGATCAGCAGGAGTGAGGTCTGCGAGACCGCATTCGCGCTCTTCGCAAAGCTTGACGGCAGCTCCAGTAATGTGATGCGCTTCACGAAACGGAATATTCGCCTCTCGTACAAGCCAGTCAGCGAGATCGGTCGCGGTCGAAAAACCGCTATCGGCGGCCGCACGCATCCGATCAGGGACAAAGGTCACGCTCCCGACAATGCCCGTCATCGCCGCAAGTGATAAACCGAGCAAATCATGCGCCTCAAAAACCGGCGGTTTATCGTCCTGCATATCCTTGGAATAGGCCAGCGGCAGGCCTTTCATCGTCATCATCAATGCGTTCAGGCATCCGGTGATGCGTCCGGCATGACCGCGCACTAGCTCAGCAGCATCAGGATTGCGCTTTTGCGGCATGATCGAGCTGCCGGTGGACCATTGATCGGACAGTTTTACAAAACCAAAGGGCTGAGACGCCCAGATAATAATTTCTTCTGCGAGCCGCGACAGGTGCAAGGCGGTTTGCGATGCCGCCATCAAGTAATCGAGAGCGAAATCACGGTCCGACACGCTGTCCATCGAGTTAGCGGTCGCGGTTCCAAAATCCAAAGTCTCTGCAGTCATTTGCCGGTCGTTGGGAAAACCGGTCCCAGCCAGCGCGGCGGCACCCAGCGGGCATTGATCCAGACGCTGCTTGGCCGCCCAGAACCGGCTGCTATCACGCGCGAACATCTCGTAGTAGGCAAGCAGATGATGACCCATGGTAATCGGCTGCGCGACCTGCAAATGGGTAAACCCCGGCATGATCGTATCGGCCTGTTCTTTCGCGCGAGCGATCAAAGCCTCACGCAAATCCCAAAGACCATTAGAAACCTCATCCATCGCATCACGCACCCACAGGCGAAAGGACGTAGCGACCTGATCATTGCGGGACCGCGCTGTATGAAGTCGCCCAGCCACGGGACCAACGATCTCGGTTAGCCGGGCCTCGATGGTCATGTGAATATCTTCAAGATCCAGATTCTCAGGAACGCCATCGGCTTCATATTCTTGCGCGATCTGGTTGAGGCCTTCGATAATCGTAGTAGCATCTTCCGCCTCGACAATGCCTTGCTTAGCCAGCATGCCCACATGTGCAAGTGACGCGCGAATATCCTGCCGCCATAATTTCTTGTCGAATGGGATAGAGGCGTTTATCTCGCGCATGATTGATGAAGGGCCATCGGCAAATCTGCCACCCCACATCGTGTTAGAACTCTGGCTGTTGGAATCTGATGTGCGATTAGTGATGCGATTATTCCTGTTTCTAAGCTTACCGGCAATGCTTGTTGCCTGCGATAAGCAATCTGATGGAGCGGAGCAAGTTAATGATGGTGCTACAGAAGGTGAGACCATCGAAAGCGACAGCGGCCTGGTCGGCCGTCTTGATATTTCACAGCGTGGCAGCGCGATGGTCGATACGCCTTTCAAGGACCCCGAAGGCAAGACCGTAAGCTTGTCAGACTTTATCGGCAAACCGGTATTGGTGAACATCTGGGCAACCTGGTGCGCACCCTGCATTGTTGAGATGCCGATGCTGGATCAACTGGCTGCGCGCGAGAAAGACCGGATGAAAGTGCTCGTTGTGTCTCAGGACATTCAGGGCGCAGAGAAAGTAGATCCGTTTTTTGCACAGGCGGATTTCAACGAACTCGAGGCCTATACCGATCAAGAAAACGGGCTGAGTTTTGGATTCGGATCCGGGCTGATGCCAACCACCGTGCTTTATGATGCCAGCGGAAAAGAAGTGTGGCGCGTCATCGGTGCAATGGATTGGGATGGTGCGCGCGCGGCGATGTTGATGGAAGAGACGCTGGCGGAAGGGTGAGATGAGGTTTTTGGGACCGGAGTCTTTATTGATTCCCTCAAGCGCCGGGCGGCGACATCCGTCGCCTTGGCTACGCGCCATAAGGCGCGGCGGCCGTTCGGCCTCGCCGACGCGAGGCGTCGGTTTGGTGTTCCCTCTGAATGTCGTACTGATCCGACGCGCAGCGGAGGCAAGCGCGACTGCGCGCCCGAGCTTGTGCGAGCACAGCCAAGCGGGCGGATGCCCGCGCCCGGCGCCTGAGGTTCAAAAAAAATGGTGGGCGATGACGGGCTCGAACCGCCGACATCTTCGGTGTAAACGAAGCGCTCTACCAACTGAGCTAATCGCCCTTACATAGGTCGGACCCATGAAGTGTTCGCGGCCACTGCCAAATCGCGGACGCTTTGGCAAGCATCTTTCATCGGGCTTTTGCTAATTTAAAAAAAATGGGCTCCCAATGGTTACCGCTCGCGAGCTATTTTGTTACGAATTGTAAAATCCAAGCTCCTTCGGCGATTCGCGGCTTATCCCTGATTATCCACAACATATAATCTTTATATTTCAGTATGATAGAAAGATTATTCGGTTTTTCCTGAGCTTGCCGCTGTCAATATAATTATTTCATTTTTTTTACGCTCACGCCCTTGCTCGACTCGTTCGGACGCGCTTACTAAGAGACATCGGCTGGCGGCCACGAATTGATGTTCCTGGCCTCTATGACATTGAAAAAAGCACCGTTGAGAACGTGTTTTCAACATAAGGTTTTCTTTGCCTTGCGGTTCCTTTGGCTGGGAACCTAGTTCCAAGGGGGAGAAAATTTTCTGGTCGATGAGCGGTCCCGTAACGACGCGGGTAGAAATAAATCGGGGGATGTTAGTGGTACAAGATTCAGAAAATGCGGGCACCAGTATAGCCAAAAAATCAACGGCGGTTAACGTGACAGCTCCAAAGTCAGAAACACATCATGGTGTTGATTCGCAACTGGCGGATGCTTGGCAAACCATTTGCTCGGGAATGCGCCGGGACTTGGGCGCACAGATTTTTGGTCAGTGGATCAAGCCGATCAAATTGACTGGATTCGATCCAGCTAGCGGTGAACTGCGCCTGGCTCTGCCATCGGAGTTTGCGGCCAACTGGGTACGTGAGCGCTATTCAGAGCGATTGATACTGGCATGGAAGAGTCATTTTGACGATGTAAAAACTATCGCGTTTTCGGCAAAAGCCGGTAGCGCTCGAATCGCTCAAGTCAAAAAAGACAGCACCTCCGGAAGCCATCAAGATACGGACGCGCCATCTGGGAAATTCCGACTCGACCTCGATCCGCGCATGACCTTCGACGAGTTTATTGCCGGGAACAGTAATGTTCTTGCGCTCAATGCTTCACAACGAATGGCATCTCCGGAAAAGCCGCTATTCAGTCCGCTCTATCTACAATCCTCCACCGGCCAGGGTAAAACCCATTTGATGCATGCTATTGGTCATGCTTATCGCGCTGAATTTCCCAACGCGCGGATCATTTACATGTCAGCTGAACGATTCATGATCGAATTCGTCTCCGCGATGCGGCGCAATGAAGTGATGGAATTCAAAGCGGCCTTGCGCGAAGCAGATCTGCTTATGGTAGATGATATCCAATTTATCGTCGGGAAAAATTCTACCCAGGAAGAGTTCCTCCATACCGTCGATTCCTTAATTAGCCGCGGCAAACGCGTCGTGGTCGCCGCAGATCGTCCGCCACAAGCATTGGACGGCGTCGACCAACGGCTGCTGTCGAGACTGTCCATGGGACTAGTTGCCGATATCCAGTCTGCCGGACTCGAACTGCGCCGCGATATATTGCAGCACCGGATCGCCAGCATGCCGCATCAGGATGTGTCAGAGGATGTAGTTGAATTTCTCGCCCGGACGATCAGCCGCAACCTGCGGGAGTTAGAAGGAGGCCTTAACAAACTGCTCGCTTATGCGCAGCTTACCGGCCGCCCAATCACCAAGGAGTTAGCCGAAGAACAGCTTTCCGACATATTGAGCGCATGCCGTCGTCGCATCACGATTGACGAAATCCAGCGCACGGTATGTGAATATTACAGGCTTGATCGCAACGAAATGTCTTCAAAACGCCGAGCCCGTGCGGTGGCTCGTCCGCGGCAAGTTGCAATGTATCTTGCGAAGGTGATGACCCCGCGCAGCTATCCTGAGATTGGCCGAAAATTTGGAGGACGCGATCACAGCACGGTGATCCATGCGGTTAAGTTAGTCGAACAACTGCGCGGTGAAGATACTGAAATGGACAATGATGTGCGGATGTTACTCCGTCAGCTCGAAAGCTGACGGAACAGATCATGGGATTTGATTGAACGACGCGTCCAATCCCAAAAGTCCTATTTTTTCTCTGGAGCCACCGAGATGCGAACACGCTCTCCGCTGTTACCAGGGAAATCGGTGAACATCGCTTCCACGAGATTGGGGACTAGATACGTCAGGTTCTTTGAACGTGACATGGCTTCCGCCTTGCCTTCAAACAACCGTTCCCCATCAACCTGCCGATCAATCTTCATATCCAGCTCGGTAGTGAAAACCGTAAAACTGCGCACACCGCCGTAGCCAGAGAAGCCGTGGCCGCCGAACAGAAATGGATCATGGAAACCATAGCGATAACGGTGGCGACCATAAAATCCGCCCCGGCCATGGAACCCACCACGTCGGCCATAAAAGCCTGTCGCAAAGAATGGATTATAGTCGGCGACCACTTTTTCACGGCCGGTATCGACATCATAATCCATGCTGACAATAAGTTGCGCCGCGGCGGGATCATCGCTGCGCTGATAGCCAAGTTCTGTCATGCGCTGCTCGACAAGAGAGGCATATTGGGTAAATTCCAGACCGCCGGAAAGCTCCGGATCGGCTGCAACCACCGCAAAGCTTTGCCCCTGTGCCGGCGGCAGAGCATCAAAGCGCTGGACATCTGCGCGAAACGGCGAAGCACAGGCTCCAAGAGCCAGAACAGCTAGCGGTGCGAAAATTGTCAATTTCAAGCCCTTGGGGCCGTTAAACTTGGACACTGTCATCGTCATTCCTTTAACTTACAACTCACCCGCCATCCTTAGAGTACGTTAGCCTTATCATGCTGAACCACCATTGAACGACAATATAATACCGTTCATCGACGGTTTATCCATTTCGGATGTTGATTTCTTGACGGCTGGCTGGCGACCAGATGATCTCGCCCTCGACCAACAATCATTTGAAATCACCGTAGTAACAATAGGTTACCGGATAACTCAGCCAGTCCATGACGGTGAGTTGACCACTTTACTCGCTCCAAAAAGGACCATTATCGGTTCGACTTCCATCCGTTTTCTCCATTAACTCCGGCGTCGGCCGCTTCGCGGCGAAAACAGTATCACTCTATATATTTGGAACAGGGCAGACATCATGTTACACGAGTTTCGCGGGATATCGGCACCAAATTGTTTAAAAGAGTATTATACGGGCATGGGCGAAACAACGAGCGATAGTATTTGGGGCGGTCAGATATTGTTGATCTCTGACGATCCGCAACTCCGCGCTCTTTATGGCCACGCCATCGAGCTGCTTGGCGGACGATGCGCGCCACTATCCATGGATTTTCAGAATTCTGATCTAGCAGAACGGCTAAACGTTGCAGCCGTTGTTATTCAGGTCACCGACTGGAATGATTTTCAGGAAAAGGCTTTGCAACAGGCCGAGCGGTTCTGTGAGGCATCAGATTTACCTTTGTTGATTCGCACAGATCTGAGTTTGCTCGATTCCACCTTAGCAGCCGTCGAATATCCTGATGTCGAGCATCTGTTAAGTGACAGTGTGGCCGAGTTGTTTGTTTCACTGGAACAAAGAACTCAGCAATCCATCAGCAGCTTGTTTGCGGATCGCGATGAAATTGATCTGGTAGACCTGAAAAAAATCTCAGCCGACGTGGAACGTATTGCAAGAGCTCTGGTCAAGCTCTCGGGGCCGGAACGGTCTGACAGCGATAGGCCGCTGATCGGCAGCCCTTTTCAAGAACCAGACTCAGATAGCAAGCTCGCCAGTAAACCGGTCAGCTTCAAGCCCATGCACTCAACAAAGGCTCAGACGGTAACTGCGGATGCAGGAAGCATCGGCTTGGATAGCGGCCTCGCTCGCCCGATATCTGCTGACGAAGTGCGCGGCCTGATAAAAGCCAGACGCATGCGGGATCAATATTTTGATGCCGAACTATTTGCTGACCCCGCCTGGGACATGCTGCTTGATCTAATGGCAGCGCGGCTGGAAGGCACAAAGGTGGCCGTATCGAGTCTGTGTATCGCCGCAAGCGTTCCGCCGACTACGGCCCTGCGCTGGATAAAAACCATGACGAAGGAAAAGATTTTCATTCGCAAGGCCGATGATAAAGATGGCAGGCGAATATTTATCGAGCTCAGCGATGAAGCAACCGCTGGCATGGTAGGATTTTTTGCAATGATTCGCCGCAGTGGCCTCATGCTGGTCTGATTCGGGCAAAAGAAAACCCGCCAGATAGCTAGCGGGTGATTCTTCTTGTTCGAATGGCTGTCAGTTTAACGCTGGTGCGCCAATCTAAAATATTACGCTAGGGCAGCAACCCGTTTCGTCAGGCGACTGAACTTCCGCGATGCTGTGTTTTTGTGGAACACACCGCGTGCGACGCCGCGAGCCAATTCTGGCTGAACAGCTGCAAGAGCGGTGGCTGCAGCGCTTTTGTCGCCTGCTTCCAAAGCCGCCTCAACGGTTTTGATCTTCGTGCGAATCTGACTCACGCGGTTCTTATTGATGACCGTGCGACGCTCGTTGCGACGGATACGTTTCTTTGCTTGCGGCGTATTAGCCATGAAATTTCCTCAAAACTGAAATGCTGGATTGCCGGAAATCACATATGTAACCTCGGCTCAAGTCGGCGGTCATTAGCTTCCTAGGCGATTCCCGTCAATAGCTTAGTCACACAAGCCTCGAAGCTTTTCGACTGCTACATCAACTCTGGCATTTTCGGCAGTAAAAGGTCGACCGGCCGCTATCAACCTTGCGCAATACCGACGCGCCGCAGGCGCAATCTGCTCCCTCCCGGCCATAAACCAGCCATTCTTTGGAAAAATAGCCCAATTCGCCGTCAGGTTGCACAAAATCTCGCAATGACGACCCCCCGGCTGCTATCGCGGCTTCCAGAACTTTTTTGATCGCAGTCACAAGCCTGTCATAGCGCGGCTTCGATATGCCTCCGCCCATCCGGCCGGGTGCGATGCCGGCCATATGCAGGGCCTCGCAGACATAGATATTGCCAAGCCCGGCGACATTCCGCTGATCGAGCAGCAATTGCTTGATCGGCGCCTTGCGGTCCTTGGTAACGGCTTTCAGATAGGCGCCATTAAATTGCTCTCCCAAGGGCTCTGGCCCCATCGTGGCAAATGGCCCAAATTCATCGATTTCTTCTGCTCGAATCAGGTCGACTGACCCGAAACGGCGCGGATCATTAAGGACCAGCCGCCTATTTTCTTCAGTTTCCAACAACAGGTGGTCATGTTTTTCCAACTCCGTAGGATCAATCCGCCAGCGTCCCGACATGCCAAGGTGAAAAATCATCACATCACCGCGATCCGTCTCGATCAGGCCATATTTGGCGCGGCGCGACAATTGTGTCACTCTTGCACCGGTCATGCGCTGGCGCAAATCGGTCGGGAAGGGACGGCGCAAATCGGCACGGCGCGGCTCCACCAAGCGCAGTTTTTTACCTTCCAATACCGGGCGCAAACCTGCGACCGTCGTCTCAACTTCTGGTAGTTCTGGCATCACGCCCCTCAAAATATCGCAATATCGCTCTGTCCAGCAGCTACAGGGTGATTGCAGTGCTGCCAAGCGTCGTCTAAAGCTCTTCACTGAAAACTACCCTTAGGCAGATTCTAAGGGGTCGATTCCAAAGGTACGAGCAACCAATATATGATCGAAACCAAGACTGTTTCCTTCGGCTATGAAGAAGTGGATGAAGACGAAAAGGTAGGCCGTGTTGGTCAGGTCTTTTCCAACGTCGCGAGCAAATATGATGTGATGAACGACGCAATGAGCGCGGGTACACACCGGCTCTGGAAAGATCGCTTCGCTCGCCGGGTCAAGGCGCGTGAAGGCGAAGAGATCCTCGATATGGCCGGCGGAACTGGCGACATCGCCTTTCGCATGGTCGATAGCGGTGCCAACATTACGGTGGCCGATATTAACCCCGACATGTTGTCCGAGGGTCTCGACCGCGCGATCAAGAAAGGCGAAGGCCGGTTGGTCTGGAGCGAGCAAAATGCCGAGGACTTGAACTTCCCAGACGCTCATTTCGATGCCTATACGATCGTCTTCGGTATCCGCAATGTCACCCATATTGAAAAAGCACTGTCCGAAGCCCATCGCGTTTTGCGATATGGTGGCCGATTTTACTGCATGGAATTCTCCAAGACCCTTTGGCCTGGTTTTGGCGAGGTTTATGATTTCTATTCGCACCGGGTGTTACCGAAAATCGGAAAAGCTGTGGCAGGTGATGAAGACAGCTATCGCTATCTCGCCGAATCCATTGATCGGTTTCCGCCAATGGAGAAATTTCGCGCTATGCTCGAAGATGCTGGCTTTTCGCAGACCAGAGTTGAACCAATGATGGGCGGACTCGTTGCCATCCATAGCGGCTGGAAAGCCTGAGCATCTTCATAGCATGACATCATCCAGAACCCATATCTTTCGCCTGCTCAAATGGGGCCGCACACTCGCCAAACATGGTGCGCTGCGCGACATAGAGAAGCACAAGACAACGCCGCCACAAGTGCGGCGCTTGTTCCGCATCGCTAGACTTGGAACGATCCAACCCAAGACGCCCAATTACTCGGCAGCGCTGCAGGCGATCGGTCCTGCCGCTATCAAACTAGGTCAGACGCTGGCAACGCGGCCTGATATTATTGGCGAAGAGGCGGCCCGAGACCTTCTACAATTGCAGGATAATCTGCCACCAGTTTCCTTCGATAGCATCAAGGATGAAATTGAAGGGAGCCTCGGAAAGTCCGTCGACGCGCTCTACAGTCATATTGATCCGGAGCCGGTTGGCGCAGCGTCGATCGCGCAGGTCCATCGTGCGAAAACCATTGAGGGCAAAGATGTCGCGGTCAAAGTCCTGCGGCCAGGCATCATCAAGAAATTCACCGCCGATATAGAAACCTATGAATGGGCGGCGGCCCATCTTGAAGCCATGGGTGGTGAAGCCAAAAGACTGCGCCCACAATTGGTCATTGCCAATTTCCGGCGCTGGACGATGCGCGAATTGGACCTGCGGCGGGAAGCCGCTTCAGCCTCGGAGCTTGCCGAGCATATGGCCAATGTCGAGCAGTTCGAAATCCCGACCATTGATTGGGACCGGACGTCTGGCCGGGTGTTAACGCTAGACTGGGTCGATGGCGTCAAGATTTCCCGCCGCAATGACTTAATCGCGGCTGGCCATGATTTGAATGATATTGCCAACCGGCTGGTTCACACTTTTCTGAAACAGGCGATCGAGGCGGGCTATTTCCACGCCGACATGCATCAAGGCAATTTGTTCGTGAAAGCCGACGGCACAATCGTCGCCATCGACTTTGGCATCATGGGCCGGATCAACAAGAAAGCCCGCTTCTGGCTCGCCGAGATTCTCTATGGCCTGACCACTGGCAACTATAAACGCGTCGCCGAAATCCATTTTGAGGCACAATATGTGCCTGATCATCATAGCATGGAAGATTTTGCAACGGCCCTGCGCGCGGTCGGTGAACCGATGCGCGGTAAGCCTGTTAGCGAGCTTTCGGTGGGCGATATGCTCGATGGCCTGTTCGCCATCACCCGCGATTTCGATATGGAAACCCAGCCGCATTTACTACTCTTGCAAAAAACCATGGTGATGGTCGAAGGCATAGCGACCAACCTTAATCCCGGCATTAACATGTGGGACGCCAGCGGTCCTTATGTGAAAAACTGGATTCGCGGCGAGCTAGGGCCAGAGGCCGCAATCGCCGACCGTATTAATTCCGATATGGATACATTGTTGATGCTACCGGACATTGTCCGGCGGCTTGATCAGCAGCTTCCGCGCAAAGGCGGCGCTCCACCCCCGCCTCCGGTAGCAGATGTGAATCTTATCTGGGAACGTAGCAAGCCCGGTAGCGGCGGATTTTGGCGTTATGCGCTGACTGCTGTTATAGCAGCCTCAGCTGGCGCAGCCGCGCTTTGGATGTGGGGATAGAGCCCGAACTATGAACAAACCCAAGCATATTCTTTTGATCATCGGCGGCGGCATTGCTGCCTATAAGGCCAGCGAGCTTATCCGTCTGATTAAGAAGGCTGGGATGACCGTGCGCTGCGTCCTGACAGAATCGGGTGCGCAATTTGTAACACCAATGACCCTGGCAGCGCTTTCCGAGAATGAAGTGCATACTACGCTCTGGTCATTGAAAGACGAAACCGAGATGGGGCATATTCAATTGTCCCGCGAGGCCGATCTGGTGGTGGTCTGTCCAGCGACGGCCAATCTGCTCGCCAAAATGGCGGGCGGGATTGCCGATGATCTGGCGACAACTTTGTTGCTCGCAACCGATACACAGGTGCTTGCCGTGCCAGCGATGAACGTGCGCATGTGGGACCATCCGGCAACCCAGCGCAACATTGGGCAGCTGCGCGCCGATGGCCTGATCGTGATGCCGCCGGATGAAGGCGATATGGCTTGCGGTGAATATGGACCAGGCCGCTTGCCTGAAACACCAGCGGTGATGGCGGAGATTATGCGGCAACTTGGCGGGGCGACTGAATCGTCTGCGCTCATCGGTGAAAACGAATTGGGCCGCAATCCACTCGAGGGCCAACCCGCCTTCGCGCCCGACCAACATCGTCCACTGCATGGCAAACATGTTTTGATAACCGCCGGCCCAACGCGTGAACCGATTGATCCGGTGCGCTATATTGCCAATCGTTCGTCCGGTCGTCAGGGTTTTGCGATTGCAGCGGCTGCGGCTGAGGCCGGCGCCCAAGTGACCTTGGTCGCTGGACCGGTTCACCTGCCGACCCCAGCGGGCGTGATGCGGGTCGATGTTGAGACCGCATTGGAAATGGAAGCGGCTGTGCATGACGCTTTGCCTTCGGATATTGCGATCATGGTCGCCGCCGTTGCTGACTGGCGCGCAGATTCGCGCGCAGAGCAGAAAATCAAAAAGCAAAAGGGTGATGCGCTCGCACCGCTCGCACTGGTTGAGAATCCGGACATCTTGGCGGGCCTCGCCAAGCATGACCAACGTCCCGGGCTGCTTATCGGCTTTGCCGCAGAAACCGAGAAAATCGAAGAGCATGCCCGCGCGAAACTAGCCAAAAAAGGCTGTGACTGGATCGTAGCCAATGATGTGTCCGGCGATGTGATGGGCGGCGCGGAAAACAGCGTGCATATTGTCACTGCCGGTGGCACCGAAATATGGGAACGCCTTCCCAAGCCAGAAGTCGCCAGGCGGCTGGTCGCGAAAATTATCGAAGAGATTTGAGGGATGAATGTTTGAACCGATTGAGATAGCCGTAAAGCGGCTGGATGGTGCGGGTGATCTACCTTTGCCTAGCTATGAAACTAGTGGCTCTGCAGGCATGGATGTCCGCGCTGCCGAAGCAGCCTCCATAGCTCCCGGCAAGCGCGGCCTAGTCGGCACCGGTTTCGCCTTTGCGATTCCCGAAGGTTATGAAGTACAAGTGCGTCCCCGTTCCGGATTGGCTTTGAAAAAGGGTATATCTGTTCTTAACTCACCTGGGACCATCGACAGCGACTATCGCGGAGAGATTAAAGTGATTCTTGCCAATCTGGGTGAAGAGGACTTCATCATCGAACGCGGTGACCGGATTGCCCAGATTGTCGTGGCGCCAGTACAACGCGGAAACCTAGTGGAGGTCGATATACTTGATGATACTGCACGCGGTACTGGCGGTTTCGGTTCAACCGGTGTATAAATTGAAAATTACCTGCTTTTGGAAAGGAATGACCGTTGATTGATCTTCTTTTTGCTATGGCTCTTGCCAGCACAACTACCCAAGGCGCTGATACCGTTTCAGCGATGCCAGCGGACTATTCTGTCTTGGAAACTGCGAAATTTAGCAAGCCTATATATTATGCGCAGCGCCATGAAATGGCGGCTGAACGGGCAGCAAAAAAAGCCAAATGCAAATTTCCCACCGCCGAACGATGGGTCTATGCCAGAATTGAAGCGGCAATTTTGGTCACACCCGATGGGGAATTGGCGAAAATTGTGCCGGTAGAAAGCGGTTGCCGGGAACTGGAAATCTATATGGTCAACCATCTCGGCAAATATGGCAGTAAAGCAGGCCCGATAGCGGCCAATGGCAAAACCACTTGGTATAAAACAGCGATGCATTTCCGCTGGCCTGAATGACAGGTTTAACGGACGAACAGCTAGACCGCTATGCCCGCCATATCGTCCTGAGGGATATTGGCGGTATCGGTCAGAAGAAAATTCTCGACTCCCATATTCTCATCATCGGGGCCGGCGGAATCGGCTGCCCTGTGATACAATATTTGGCCGCCGCTGGAATTGGCGCGCTGACAATTATTGATGATGATGTGGTATCCTTATCCAACCTTCAGCGTCAGGTTTTATTCTCCACGGAGGATATCGGACTGCCAAAGGTCGATGTAGCGAAAAAAGCAGCACAAAAAATCAATCCAGATATCTTAATAAACACAGTTAATCAAAGACTTACCGCGCAGCATTTTTCTGATGATGCTGCAGCATTTTTTGGGCAATTTAATGCCATTATAGATGGCTCTGACAACTATCAGACGCGGCTTTTGGTGTCGGACTATTCTCTAGCTTATCACATTCCGCTGGTATCCGCAGCTATCGGACAATTCCAAGGGCAACTTGGGATATTTCGCGGATGGGAACCGAACAAGCCATGCTACCGCTGCTTTGTTGGAGATGCGCTCGACCCGGACGATTGCGACAATTGCTCGGAAGTTGGTGTTTTGGGGGCAATGGTGGGTCTGATGGGTAGCTTTGCCGCCATGGAGGCGATACGGGTTGTCACCGGCTTTGGCGAAGACTCCGCCGGGAAGCTGCAACTGTTCGACGGCCTGCGTCCCTCGATGCGCAGTATCAATCTGCCCAAAGACCTGGAATGCAAAAGCTGCGGAACGCCACAAGACAGCTAATTGCCTTTCTTCCCATATTGCGCAATTGTCAGTGATAACAGGGAGACAAGTTCATGACATTACCAGTGACCGCCTTAACCGCCGCCATCTGCGCCTTGCTGATGATATTTCTGTTGTTCAAGGTCGTCGGCCAACGATTGCGCACGGAAACCGGTTTCGGCGCAGGCAGCGACCCCAAAATGGATATGGTGCGTGGTTGCCATTCCAATCTGGTCGAAAACGCGCCGATCGCCATTTTACTGCTGGCCTTGCTCGAAATGACAAATGTCCATCACTGGACCCTGACGGGATTGGCGGCGCTTTTCCTGGTTGGACGGGTCGTCCACGTCTATGGCATGTATCAGCATTTTGCGGACAAAACGTTGAAGTTTCGCCAGCTAGGCGTTATGTGTTCCACCCTGCCCATCCTCGCGATGGCGCTTTGGGTGATCTATTTGTTTGTGACGGTCAATCTGCTCAACTAGCAGCCTAATCTAGTAGCTCGCCCCATCGACGTGCCGGACAGGCAAATGCCGCCAGTGGGCTGGATCGAACATTTTTATATTCACGCCCATCCGATCGCGCGGCGCAGTGATGGGCGTCCAATGGGTATGCGAACCACAGACCCTGCAATTCCACAACCTGATCATCTTGTCGCCCTGCACGTAGCTGTTCAGCACGTCCGGCCGTGTATCAATTTCTACCACATCCGGATTCCAGAAGCTGCCGGTCCAACCGCTTTTCCGGCACAAAGAGCAGTTACATTGAATAATTTCTTTTGGTGGCGCAGGAACGGTTATTTGCACCGCACCGCAATGACACTGGCCTTTTATTTCAGACATCTTTCAAAATATCCTCAACCCATGCGGGAACCAGCTCGCCTGCCTTACCCATCCGGCTTTCGTCAAAATACAGACTGCCATCAGACGGGTCCAAATTCATCTCCAATGTCTGCGCGCCATAATGCTGTGCCGACCGGACGAACCCGGCCGCTGGATAAACAGCGCCAGAGGTACCAATTGAGACGAACAAATCGCACTGCACCAAAGCCAGCTCAATCCGCTCCATCTGATAGGGCATTTCGCCAAACCAGACGATATCCGGCCTGAGTGCAATCTGATCACAATGGAGACAAGCGGGGCCATTAGACAGAGTACCGGTAACCACCGATCGCTCGCCGCAAGCCAGACATAATCCGCTCAAAAGCTCACCATGCATATGAAGCAACCGCTTTGACCCGGCCCGGTCATGCAGGTCATCGACATTTTGCGTGACCAGCAACAAGTCCCCACCCCATGACGCATCCAGCCGCGCCAGTGCCTTATGCGCGGCATTGGGATGCACAGTCTGTAACTTGGCTCGCCGCTCATCATAAAATTTTTGAACCAAGGCCGGATCTCGTTGAAACGCCTCTGGCGTGGCCACATCTTCGACCCGGTGTCCTTCCCAAAGGCCTTCCGGTCCACGAAAGGTCGCGACACCACTTTCCGCGCTAATCCCCGCGCCGGTTAGAATGACGATATTGTTTATTTCGCGCATCGCGCTATGCCAGCAGCTTCAGCCCAATAATGCAAGCCTATGGAAACGAAAATATGACAGCAATCGGGATTATCGGCAGCAAGGGGCGCATCGGCCATGCGTTGGTCGGCGCCATTGGCGAACAAGACGAGCTTAGCCATGCCGGCGGAGTGGATCAGGACGATGATTTTGCCACACTGCTGGCGAAGAGCGATGTGCTGGTCGACTTCTCCGTACCGGAAGGCCTGAGTAACAGGCTGAACCTCTGCGCCGAGGCAGGCAAGCCGATGCTGGTTGGTACGACAGGCTTGGAACCGTCGCATCATCTGTCCATTGACGCAGCGGCGAGCTCCATAGCGATTCTACAAACTGGCAACACCTCGTTGGGCGTCAATATGCTCGCAGCTCTGGTAAAAGAAGCCGCGTCCCGGCTCGGTGATGACTGGGATATCGAAATTGTCGAAATGCATCATCGGCACAAGGTTGATGCCCCATCCGGGACAGCAATCCTCTTGGGCGAAGCAGCAGCACAGGGCCGCGGTATCAGTTTGGACGACCACAGTGAACGCGGGCGTGATGGCCAAACAGGAGCGCGGGCCAAAGGCGCGATTGGCTTTGCGTCCTTGCGCGGCGGATCGGTTGCAGGAGATCATCAGGTCATATTGGCGAGCGAGGAAGAGCGCATTGAACTGGGCCACCGCGCCGAAAACCGTATGATCTTCGCGCGCGGAGCCGTCAAAGCGGCGCTCTGGCTCACGCAGCAGCAACCGGGGCGCTATGACATGACCGATATGCTCGGGCTGAAATGAGCCCGAACCCATGAAAAAAGACGATATTTTCGAGTTTTACTCGCGGCTGGCGGCGGACAATCCGTCGCCGGAGACAGAGCTGAATTACGGCAATGTCTATCAGCTGGTCGTGGCAGTTGCACTGTCCGCACAATCCACCGATATCGGCGTCAACAAAGCGACGCGATTGCTTTTTGAAAACGTGAAAACGCCGCAACAGATGGTCGAACTGGGGCTTGATGACCTCAAAGAGCATATTAAAACCATCGGCCTGTTCAACACCAAAGCAAAAAATGTCATCGCCCTTTCTGAAATGCTGATCGCTGATTATGATAGCGAAGTCCCTGCCGACCGCGTTGAGTTGACCAGACTGCCGGGCGTTGGTCGCAAAACCGCTAATGTTGTAATGAACTGCGCCTTTGGGGCAGAGACTTTCGCCGTTGATACGCATATTTTCCGAGTCGGCAACCGCACCGGGCTGGCACCAGGTAAAACCGTGCTGGCAGTCGAAAAGAAACTCGAAAAACAAACACCCGGCCCGTTTCGCGTGCACGCTCATCACTGGCTGATCCTGCATGGCCGTTATATCTGCAAAGCGCGCAAACCGGAATGCTGGCGCTGTCCGGTATCCGACCTGTGCCGCTTCAAAAAGAAAACGCCCGCACCCTGATCCACTAGATGTCCCCTCCGTTGGTCGTGATAATCGTTCAGCTTGCAGAAATCCTCAGAGGCGTAATTTTCTAAAAGTTCGGGTCGTCATTTAAACCACGGAGAGACCTTATGAAATTATTAGCCCCAATCCTTATCGGTTCTATCATCACCATGGGCGGAGCCGCCTATGCTGGTAAGAACAGCTCGAAAGACGATAAATATATCATCGAGAAAGTCGGTGAGCCCAAAACCTGTATCAACCGCTCTCAGATCCGCGACACCGATGTGATTGATGATCAGACCATCGATTTCAGAATGCGCGGCGGAGATATTTATCGCAACAAACTACCAAATAAATGCAGCGGCTTGGGTTTTGAAGAAGCTTTTTCCTATCGCACGTCAACCAACCGGCTGTGCAATGTCGATATCATCCGCGTGCTGGACCATACCGCTGGCCGGATAGACACGCGCGGCGCTTGTGGTTTGGGAAAATTTCAAGAAATCACCAAGACCAAGCGCGAAAAAACCGAAGGCTGAATTCACGGCGCATCTTACAAAATAATGATTGGCAAATTAGTGATTGGCAAAGCGACACCCCCGCTGCTAAGCGCGTGTTCGCTATCATAGCGCCAAGCACCCGTAGCTCAGCTGGATAGAGCGCTGCCCTCCGAAGGCAGAGGTCGCGCGTTCGAATCGCGCCGGGTGCACCATAATTACCCTTATATTTCAATATATTGTAAGGCTTTCCGTTTTTGGGAAAGTGGAAATTTGTGCATTTTAGCTATGTACAAAAGTTACACAAAAAACTGTTCCCGGGAAATTCGTTTTAGTTTATAGAAATTTAGTGGGAAACAGCGGATCTTCAAATGCGGATAGCGAAGAGCGAATCGATCTTCGCGACGATGGGCGCATTATTTTGTACAAAAGAGAGGGATTGAAGAATCCTAAATGGCAGGCTCGCATCAGAGTATCTGGTGCCTCTGGCTATAAGATTGTCTCTACCAAAACAGCAAACCTTCGAGATGCTGAAAGATTTGCAGCCAATCTCTATGATGACCTTGATCATCACGTTAGAATGGGTGGCTCCATAAATACCAAGACCTTTGCGAAGGTTTTTGAAGAATGGGAAAAATCCATAACTTTAATGGGACCAACTGCAAAAGGCGGCTCTTGGACCTCAACTATTGAACGCGTTCGATCCTACGCACTTACATATTTCGGTGCGATGAAGATTGATGACATTGGGCCGAGTGACTTTCAAAGATACTGGCTTTGGCGAAAAGAAAATTATGCCAAGAAGGTCCCGTCCAATGCAACGTTAGGGCGAGAACGGACATCCATTCGATCACTGTTCAATTTTGCTGTCAAAATGGGGCATATCTCGAAAATTCCGGAATCTGATGCACCTAAGAACAATGGCGAAAGACGGCCAACCTTTACAGAACAAGAATGGAAAGCCGTTGTCAGAGCGATGGATGGCTGGTTGCTGGACGGGAAGCAAAAGGCAACATCCAGAGATCGATTTCTAGCAAAACATTATTTCCTCGTTCTGGTAAATACAGGTCTTCGTATTGGAGAGCTACGGAAGCTCGAATGGGGCGATCTAAGACCAATTGAAGATGGCGATGACAAATATGTTATTGCCGAAGTTCACGGCAAAACTGGAACCCGGGAAGTTGTCTGCCAAAAGGGCACCGGCAGGCTATTCAATGAAATTATTGATTTGCGCTGTACAGAATTGAAAAAACAGAACCCGGATGATCCCGATTTATGGAACCCAAGCCGGACTGAACCAGTGTTTTGCCATCCCGATGGAACAGAAATCCGAACCTTTAAGCGGTCTTTTCACTCTCTACTGACGTTCGCCAACGTGCCAATAATGAAAAATGGTACGGCGCGAACTATCTATTCGCTTCGCCATCTATACGCCACGCAAAGATTATATGAGGATGTGTCCCCATTTCATCTAGCAAAGCAAATGGGGACGTCGGTTGAAATGCTTGAGAAGCACTATGGGCAGACAGTAACGGCCTTCGCCGCAGCCCAGATTACAAAAACAAGGCCGAAACAACCTAAAGCTCCCTCGCCTCGATATTTTGAGGATTAGTTAGTGTCCGCTATATCCCGAAAGCGGACATTAATTAAACACCCAAAGCTAAACGGATTCAGCAATTTGCCGGATCGAAGAAGAATGCATGATCAACACCTGGCAACACGATGCTCTAAAATATTAGGTTGTTCGTGAATATAACTGCAGATTTTTCGCTGCAAAGGAATTTGGAGATACCGATCAACGTATGATCTTGCAGAAATCGCATCACACCATTCGAATTATGAATTGGTAGCAGGGATTGTTTAAATGCATCACATGCATGGTCTGTTGATCAGAAAAACGAAGGGGGCTCCATGAGCATTGGTCATTTTAGGTTTATCGCGTCTGGCATGTTAATATTCTCAAGCCTGTCAGGGATTGTGGCAGCGCCGCTCATGGCATCCGAAAACGTGCCCGCAACTGATCCCGCGCCCTTGAGCCCGGTCGCGTTTGTTGAAATGCCGCGATTGAAAGTTCCCACACTCTCGGCCGATGGGACCAAGATTGTTGCGGTTCAGTCGGCCGCCGACTGGGCGAAGAACAAACGCCTTGATAGATATAGACTGATCGATGTCGATACCGGGAAGGCACAAGAGATTGCAAAGGATGTGATCGACGATGATAGTCTGTCGGCGGTACGATGGTCACCGGATAATTCCGGTTTTGTAACCTTGCTGAAGCGCGAAGATGATAAAAAGGCTGCTGCTTATTTTTATGACATCGAGAGCAACGACCTGACCAAGCTATTCGAGCATCCTGAGAATGTTTCTGACTTGAAATGGTCGGCTGATGGGCGAATGATTTACTTTCGGATGCGACGCGATGAGCAGAAATCGAAGGAAGACAAGCTTCGTGAAATAGCGCCTTATGATGTCTCGATCCCGCTGGAATTATGGCGTTACAGACGGGATGAAAAGATATCGGAACCGGTTCTCGCCGGGCGGTTTAGCGTCCGCTCTTTTTCGCTGTCGGCAGATGACCGTCAGATTGTCTATAGCCGTATGCCAGAAGGGGCAGGCTATGCCAGCCACCATCGAGACCTGTGGCTGCATGATATTGCGGCCGGTAGTGAAACCCGTCTGACCGACAATGGATATCATGAGGCAAAAGCGCAGCTATCACCTGATGGAAAGCGCTTTGCTTTTATCGCCACTGTTAATGAAAAGGGTGAAGGCTATTATGAAGATAATCTGTTCATTCAGGCCATAGGATCCTCACAGCCAGACCTGTTGCTGCCGAATGAGCCTATGGAAGTTCTTGATTTCGCGTGGAATAAACAAGGTTCGCAAATTTATATATTGGGCAATACTGGCGTGCGGACCGACCTGTTTCAGTTGGATCTGGACAGCAATCGGCTGAGCCAGCTTACCAAGGGGGATCATGTCTTGCGTGACTGGAGCTATAATCCCGAAACCGGCACGCACATCATGCTGCGTACCGATGCGCGGAGCCCCGGTGAGGTCTATATCAAGAGAAAAGGCGGGCCACTTGAAAAGGTCAGCGGGGTTCATGACGACTGGACAAGACATGTTCGCCTTCCTGAACAGCAGGTGTTTCAATGGACGGCGCGCGATGGCACGTCGCTTGAAGGCATATTGATTCCGCCAGTTGGCTATCAGTCCGATGGCAAATATCCGCTGGTGACAATCACCCATGGCGGACCGCGGTCATCCTCGCAATTTGGATCATGGAACAACTCGCGATATGCCAGCGTTCTTGCGGGTCAAGGATATGCGATTTTCCTGCCCAATCATCGTGGTGGAACCGGCTATGGCGATGCTTTCATGCGCGATATGGTCGGCAATTATTTCCGCAATTCGCATCTCGATGTTCTCGATGGCATTGATGCGCTCGTCACACAGGGCATTGCGGATCCGGACCGGCTCGTGAAAATGGGCTGGAGTGCCGGCGGCCATATGACAAACAAGCTGATCACCTTTACCAACCGCTTCAAGGCGGCGTCATCCGGTGCCGGTGCCTCCAGTTGGATATCCATGTATGGAGAGAGCGACGTACGCCATAATCGCACACCGTGGTTTGGTGGCGCGCCGTGGCAGGAAAATGCACCGCTGGATAGCTATATTGCTCAATCGCCGCTCAAAGATGCGTGGCGTGTGAAAACGCCGACCCTATTCTTCAACGGTGGTAATGATGTCCGCGTTCCGCCTACGCAGCAGATCATGATGTACCGGGGTGTTCGGGCGGCCGGTGCGCCGACAAGCCTCTATGTCGCTGAGGGCGAACCGCATGGCTATCGCAAACCGTTTAATCAGCTGTTCAAAATCAATACAGAACTTGCCTGGTATACCAAGCATGTCCTTAATGAAGCCTATCAACCCGTACTGCCGCCGATAGAACCGGAGGTGGATGATGAAGAGGACGAAGTCGAAGAGGAAGAGGAGCCGGAAATTCCAGAAGAACAGAAAGTTAGTGAAGAGGTCGTCCAATGACATTGCCGCTAGATAATGTCGCGAGTTTCGGTGTCTTATGCGCTATATTGGGTGTCCTGTTTTTCTTGAAAAACCGGGGTGGTTTCTGGGATCGGTTTTTCGTTTTCATTCCCATTGTATTGCTCTGTTATCTCATCCCTTCCTTACTTCGCAGCTTCGGTATTGTTGCGTCTGCTGATGATGGTTTGTGGCAGGTGACCAAGGATTATTTCCTGCCAGCCGCATTGATATTGATGACATTAAGCATCGATCTGAAAGCCATTATGGGCCTTGGATCCAAAGCACTCATCATGTTCTTCACCGCTACAATCGGGATCGTCATTGGCGGCCCCATCGCTATTTTGATTGTCGGCTCGTTTAGTCCAGAAACTGTCGGTGGCGAAGGAGCGGATGCTGTATGGCGCGGTATGGCGACTCTGGCCGGGAGCTGGATTGGCGGCGGTGCCAATCAGACAGCGATGCTGGAAGTCTATGGCTATAATCCAGAGCGTTATGGTGCGATGGTCGCGGTCGATATCGTCATCGCCAATATCTGGATGGTGTTTCTGCTCTATGGTGCCGGTAATGTCGAAAAAGTGGACCGCTGGCTAAAGGCAGATTCCAGTGCGATTGATAATTTGCGTGACAAGATGGCCAATTTCACTTTGTCCGTCGAACGAACCTCTACTACGCCAGAAATCATGTTGCTGCTGGCGGTCGCCTTCGGCGGTGTCGGATTATCCCACCTCTTGGGCAGTTTTATGTCGGATATTTTTAGCGCTATGCCCGCTTTTACCGGCAGTTTTCTGGCAGGTAAGTTTTTCTGGATTGTTGTGATTGCTACAACTTTGGGCGTGGGGCTCAGCTTCACCAAAGCGCGCGATCTTGAAGGAGCCGGTGCTTCCAAATTCGGTACGGTGCTGATCTTTTTGCTGGTCGCTATCATTGGCACAAAGATGGATATTTTTAAAATGGCCGAGGCACCGATGCTCATCCTCGTCGGTTTCATCTGGATGTTGTTCCACAGTATCTTGTTGATCGTGGTCGCGAAGATGATCCGGGCTCCATTTTTCTTTGTTGCGGTGGGTAGTAAAGCGAATGTCGGTGGTGCGGCGTCAGCCCCCGTTGTCGCGGCGGCCTTTCATCCTGCGCTTGCCCCGGTCGGGGTCCTGCTTGCGGTGCTGGGCTATGCGCTTGGTACTTATGGTGCGATATTATGTGCACAGCTGATGCAGGCCGTTGCTCCGTGACAGTTGGCCCCCGGCAATTTTTCGGGATAAGTGATTCTGCGTCGTTGTTTGTTGCCAATGATGTTGAACCTGCCATGGCGCGCCAGCTGGTCAGCCTGTCGAAAAAAACCAAGCCAGTCATATGCTATGTCGGTGCTGCGAAAGGCGACCGGCAGGATCGCATTGCCGAGTTTCTGGCACTGGCCGAGCGGATCAATGCGGTACCCCAGGTGCTTAGTCTGTTTAACCCTCCGACCGGCGATCCCAGTCTGTTTTTCGCTGGGGTTGATATTATCTTCATCGACGGAGGGTCGACCCGCAATCTTATGGCGATTTTTCAAGAATGGGACGTCGTTGATGCCTTGCGTGCCGCTTATGATCAGGGCGTAATCATCGCTGGCGCGAGCGCCGGGCTCAACATCATGTTCGATTGGAGCATAACAGACTCGGTCAAATCTCAGCTGGCACCGATACGCGGCTATGGGTTTCTGGGAGGCAGCGTATGTGTGCACTATGATGCAAATCCGAACAGGCCTATCTCGTTTCGCGATTTTCTCAATCGAGACAGTGCCACCTTTCCTGCTTTAGCAATCGACGAGAGCGTTGCCGTACATTTTGAAAATGAGCGCATGAAGTCGACGTTTGCGGTTCGCAGTACCGCCAGTTTGCAAAAGATAGAAAAGCAAAATAACGCACTCGTTTCCTCCGCAGTAGCAGTCCAACGCATCGGCTGAAATATTCAATAATCCAACGCATTTACAGCCGCTCAAATCCCATAATATAGGGTCGAAAAGCCAATATGTCCTCTTCATCTGCCGCCGGCGAACAAGACCGAGAATATCGTATTGAGCATGACTTTCTCGGCGATGTCCGGGTTCCAACCGAAAGCTATGCCGGCGCCGAAACCATGCGGGCTATCCGGAATTTTCCGATCACCGGAATCGCGATCTCACAAATGCCTGAACTGATCATCGCATTGGCCTGGATCAAGAAGGCCGCTGCCAAAACCAATTTTGAAGCTGATGATTTAACAGCAAAGCAAGCGAAAGCGATTATGGCCGCCTGCGATGAAATTATAGCCGGTCAACATCATACGGAATTCTGCATTGATGTTATTCAGGGGGGCGCAGGAACCTCGACAAATATGAATGCCAATGAAGTCATTGCCAATCGGGCATTGGAGATCATGGGGCACGAGCGCGGTGATTATCAATATCTCCACCCCAAAGATGATGTGAATAAATGTCAGTCCACGAACGATGTATATGCATCTGCGATCCGGTTGACGATCGTGCAGGTAAACAAGCAGCTTTGCGCAGCGACCAAGAAATGTGTTGAGGCCTTTGCTACGAAAGCAGAACAGTTCGCACATATTCCCAAACTTGGGCGAACTCAACTTCAAGACGCCGTGCCGATGACGGTGGGTCAAGAAATGCAAGCTTTTGCTGATGCTCTAGCGGAGGATATTTCACGTATTGAGGATATGCAGAAGCTGTTTCTGGAAGTGAATATCGGGGGAACCGCTATTGGCACGGCAGTCGGGGTCAGCCGCCATTATCTCGATAATATCATTCCTAATTTGCAGCAGACTTGTAATCTGGAACTAACCCCGTCAGCCAATAAAATCGAAGCATCTTGGGATACCGGTATTTTTGTGTTCTACAGCGGACTGCTGAAGCGGCTAGCGACAAAACTCAGCAAGATATCCAATGACCTGCGATTGCTTTCTAGCGGACCTTTGGGCGGTATTGGCGAGTTGATCCTTCCACAAAAACAGCCTGGCTCGTCAATCATGCCAGGCAAGGTCAACCCCGTTATTCCCGAGGTCATGAACCAGATTTGTTTCCGGGTTTTCGGAGCGGATACAACCGTTACCTTCGCCGCTGAATCGGGCCAACTGCAATTGAACGCGATGGAGCCGGTTATTATTTGGTCAATCTATGATAGCTGCACATCGATAATCGCAGGTATGGATACGCTGGTCACAAATTGTATCAATGACCTGCAGGTCGACGAGGCCAGAGTGGCGGATTTGCTGAATAGTGGAACAGCGCGCGTGACCGAGCTAATGCCGCATGTTGGTTATGCTGCCGCAACAAAAATCGCACAGTATATAATCGAACACCGCGTTCCATTGGATATCGCTATCCATGAGATTCTGCCTGATCGAACAGAAGAGCTATTTGCTAAACTTGATTTGCAATAACTATAGCTCTGGGCGTTTTAGTTGGTTCCAGATATCGGAAACAATCGGATTGCCATTGCTCGCCGAACAGTAGATGCGCACCGACAATTCTGTGGCATGATCACTAGGTACCAGACGCAATCCTTGTTCTGCTGGATCGCCGGGAACAACAGTTTCGGGGAGCCATGATATCCCAAAGCCTTTTTGCGTTGCCGCTAAGATACTTTCCACCAAAGCGGCGCGATACACGATGTTCAATCGCTTTTTGAATCGCGCTTTGCCGAGCAGCTGTTCAAAAATCCGGGACATGAAGGATGTGTTGGAATAGGCGACATAGGGGATCGGTTCGGAACGACCTTCCCTTAAGTCAATCGGATCAGAATCTATGCTTTGATAGGGACGCAGATGGTGCTGTTCGATCTCAATACTTGGAAATTGCACTGGATTAAAATCGAACGAGATGGACTTATGGTGGTAGGAAATAAAAAAATCGCTCGCGCCATGCTGCAAGCTGGTCAAATAGTCTTCCGCCGCCCGGGTCTCTGCAATGATCAGCGTAGAAAAGGGCGATGTCATGCCGTGCCAGTCACTAATCAAGTCCGGTACAAATTTTAACGCCAAAGTATGCAAGCTTGATACAGTGATGCTGTTTTTGCCAATTTTTGAATATTCATTAGCAGCGGCGCGTGCCTCATAGCATTGATCGACAATCATCCGCGCCGTGCCGATAAAATCTTCGCCCGCCGGTGTCAGTTTGATCGGATGGGTTGAACGGTCGAAAAGAGCGGTGCCTATCCACGACTCTAGAGACTGAATACGCCGGCTCAAAGCAGATTGTGTGACGAACCGCGCCTCCGCTGCATGAGCAAAGTGTCCCTTCTCGGCAACACTAATATGTTCCCCGTCAGCGATCGATAGACAGATTAGCGTCATAGAATAAGGGAGTATTTTGGTTTCATCGTAGTGACTGTAAGGAACGAAGATGAAAGCAAAATACTCAAAAGCGCCCGCGGAGC
>Ga0189291_100205_pt1 | contig 41624 bp, 31 predicted proteins | sample UW1redminimetaG_FD_130331 | JGI IMG/M metagenome (GOLD analysis project Ga0189291, IMG submission 130331) | Marine microbial communities from the Costa Rica Dome - UW179B-red mini metaG | ecosystem: Environmental > Aquatic > Marine > Oceanic > Photic zone | place: Costa Rica: the Eastern Pacific... | reverse complement strand
GCGCGCCGGGTGACCGTCGGGGAAATTGAGCGCGGTGAAATTGTAGTAGTCGGTCTCGATATCCGGGCCTTCGGCGATGGCGAAACCCATGTCGGCGAAGATGGCGGTGATCTCGTCGACGATCTGGCTGATCGGGTGAATGCGGCCGCGTTCGGCCGGCGAGGAGCGGACAGGCAGGCTGACATCGAGCGTTTCGCGCGCCAGGCGTTCGGTGATGGCAGCGTCGCGCAGGTCTGTCTTGCGGGCGGCAATGGCGTCGGCGATGCGGGTCTTCAGGCCGTTGATCGCCGGGCCGGCTTCCTGGCGTTCCTCGGCGGACATCTTGCCCAGTCCCTTGAGCAATTCGGAGACAGAGCCCTTCTTGCCCAGCGCTGCGACGCGCACGGCCTCGATTGCCGCTTCATCGGAGCTTGCGGCGATCTCGCCCATGATGGAAGTTTCAAGCGTCTGGTACTGGCTCATAATCTCTAGCTGTCCATATCTGACTGGGCACAGCCTGCCGCCGGCGTACCCGGCACAACTCGGCCCCTAAAACGACAAATCCCGCGCCAGCCCTGCCAGCGCGGGATCCCAAATGGTCAATTCAAACCCTGCCTTCGGGAAAACGCTGGCTTAGGCGACAGCGCTTTCAAACTCGTTCGGCGTAGCGTCCTTGAGGTATTCGAGTGCCTTCTTGGAAGAGGCAACCAGAACACCGAATGCTGCCGCGTCATGGATCGCCATGTCGGACAGGACCTTGCGGTCGACTTCGATGCCGGCCTTGGTCAGACCGTCGATGAAGCGGCCATAGGTCAGGCCGTGCTCGCGGACAGCAGCGTTGATACGCTGGATCCAGAGAGCGCGGAAATTGCGCTTGCGCACCTTGCGGTCGCGGTAGGCATACTGCATCGACTTGTCGACCGCAGCCTTCGCGGCGCGGATGGTATTTTTGCGGCGTCCGTAAAAGCCCTTGGCTTTCTTCAGAACCTTCTTGTGTTTTGCATGGGCGGTTACGCCCCGTTTTACGCGTGCCATATCATGATATCCTTAAATCGCTGGTCCCGGCTCTTCTTAAAGGCCGTTGGGGAGGAACTTCTTGACGATCTTGGCGTCAGGCTCGGAAAGAACCATTGTGCCGCGCGCGTCGCGAATGAACTTGTTGGACCGCTTGATCATGCCATGGCGCTTGCCGGCAGCAGCTGCGAGGACCTTGCCGCTCGCAGTGATCTTGAACCGCTTCTTGGCAGACGATTTCGTCTTCATCTTGGGCATTTCGCTACTCCTTATCAGACCTGTAGATGTCGCGTGGACAGCACAGGGCCATTTCTTGTTGGGTGAGATGCAAAGGAAGAAGACCCCTTTTTGCATCAAGCGTTGAAAACCGCCTCGGCATGCCCTGCCGGCCGGTTTGAACGCGCGCCTTATAGCCGTAGCCTGACAAAAGCGCAACGGGCGTTCGGATGAATCGGCCCGATAAAAGCAAAAACCGGTCCTGGCATCCGCCGGACCGGTCTGCATCAGGCGATCAAACTGTTACTTCGGCGCCAGAACCATCATCATCTGACGGCCTTCAAGCTTCGGCTCGGCCTCGACCTTGGCGATTTCCAGAGTGTCGTCCTTGACCTTCTGGAGCAGCTTCATGCCGAGTTCCATATGCGCCATTTCACGGCCTCGGAAGCGCAAGGTCACCTTGACCTTGTCGCCCTCGTCAAAGAACCGGTTCATGGCCCGCATCTTCACGTCGTAATCGTGGGTGTCGATGTTCGGGCGCATCTTGATTTCCTTGACCTCGACGGTCTTCTGCTTCTTGCGCGCCTCGGAGGCTTTCTTCTGCGATGCGTATTTCAGCTTGCCCAGATCAACGATCTTGCAAACAGGAACGTCGCCCGCGGAATTGATCTCGACGAGGTCCAGGCCGGCTTCTTCGGCCATCGCCAAAGCCTGCTCGGTCGGCACGACGCCGTGGTTCTGGCCTTCGGAGTCAATAAGCTGGACAGTCGGGGTCCGGATATTCTGGTTTGCGCGGGGGCCTTCGTTGACGGTTGGCGGCGCTCTAAATGGTCTGCGAATGGCTTTGGTCTCCTGATTAACTCGTCCAATCCCGCCGGTTTCGGCGTGCGAGCATTAATGTATGCGCGCAATGTCGTGATCGGCTGGCCGGTGTCAATAGCACGGCTTCGTGAAAAAATCACCACAGGGTCGGTTTAGGGACCGCGAATCCTGTAAATGATGTAAAAAAGCAGCAATGGGAGCACTATCGACATGACGGGACCGGTCGCCAGCAAGCTGGATGTGGGCAAGGGTGAGGACGTGCGTTCGATCGCGGCGCTAACGCGCAAGGCGACCGAGCCTGGCACCGCGCTGCCAGGCGTGGTCTGGCTGGGCGGGTACCGGTCGGACATGACCGGCTCGAAGGCGGAGGCGCTGTGCCAGCAGGCCGGCCACAAGGGCCAGGCCTGCCTGCGGTTTGATTATTCCGGGCACGGAGCATCGGGCGGCAGCTTTCGCGACGGCACGATCTCGCGGTGGCTGGAAGAGAGCCTGGCGGCATTCGAGCATTACACCTCCGGGCCGCAGATCCTGGTGGGGTCGTCGATGGGTGGCTGGATCGCGCTGAGGATGGTGCAGGAACTCAACGCCCGGGGCCAGGGCGACCGCGTGGCCGGGCTGGTGCTGATCGCGCCGGCGCCGGACTTCACGCTGGAGCTGATGGAACCGGAGTTGACGGACGCGCAGCGCGCCGCACTCGAGCGCGACGGATTTTACGAGGAGCCGACACCCTACGGGCCGGATCCGAACGTCTTTACCCGGGCGCTGTTTGAAGACGGCCGCAAGAACCGGGTTCTCGAAGGCCTGATCGAAACCGGCGCTCCGGTTCACATCGTCCAGGGGATGGCTGACCCGGACGTGCCCTGGCGTCATGCGTTGCGGCTGATGGAACACCTTCCGTCCGAGAACGTCACCCTGACCCTGATCCGCGATGGCGACCACCGGCTTTCGCGTGACGAGGACATCGCCCGCATCCTCGCCGCTGTGGACGGAATCGCCCCCAAAACCTGATTTTACGCGCCGCTCCAACCGTGCAGGCAAGGTGTGATCCGAAAGCCGCGGCCGGTAACCATGTCGCCAGAAGCCGGACGCCCCGCAATTGACTCTTCGCCCAAGACGATCTTAACTCTTTGTTAACGAATTAGGGATGGCGTGGAGTAAACCGGCAATGTTATTCGGACCGGGACGAACAAAGCGGGCGATGATCGCCCTGTTGGCGTCAATTGTACTGCCAGCCGGGGCCATGGCCTCGGGCCTGTCGATGCAGGTTGGGCGGATCACGTCGCAGCCCATCGGTCATTATGAGTTCTGCAAGCAGTTCAATTCCGAGTGCGAACCGGTCAAGGGATCCGGCGCGGCGCCGAAGGTCACCGATTACGGCTGGGATGTGATCCGCGAAATCAACCGCGCGGTCAATTTTTCGGTGATGCCGAAGACCGATCTCGAGCTGTTCGGCAAGGAAGAGGTGTGGACCTACCCGGAAGTCGCCGGCGATTGCGAGGACTACGTGCTGCTCAAGCGGCACATGCTGATCGAGCGCGGCTTTTCGCCCGCCGACACGCTGATCACAGTGGTCCGCAAGCCGGATGGCGAAGGCCATGCGGTGCTGACGCTGAGGACCTCGGAAGGTGATTTCGTACTCGACAACCTGGTCGACGAGGTCAAGAACTGGCGGGAAACGCCCTACAGCTATCTCAAGCGCCAGGCGTCGAACAATTCGGGCCGCTGGGTCACCATCGAAAACGGCTCGGACGTTCTCGTCGGCGCGCTCAAGTAAACCGCAAAACAGACAACACGGCGGATATCAGGGTGCCGGCGCTCAGGCTGCCGCTGCAACCGTGACCGTCGTTGCGGCCCGTCTTTCTATGACGCACAGGGCCCACGACGCCGACACCCCAACGACAGCCATCAGCACGAGCAGAGCGAAGGTCGCCCCAATGCCGGCATGGGAAATCGCCAGCGCCGTGCAGACCGGCGCCCCGGCCATGGCGAACAGGCGAATGGTGGCGAGATTGCCGGTGACCGCGCCATAGCCGATGGTCCCGAACAGCCGCGCCGGAAGAATGGCGCGCGCGATGAAGTTCAATCCCTGGCCGATGCCGAAACTTATGGCAAAGGCAATGACGATCAGATCGCCATCCAGCCAAAGGCCGGCGACCAGGCAACTCAGGCCCAGCAGCAGTGCCACGCTCGAAATCACGCCGACAACGGACGATGCGACACGCTCGCCGGTGAGCATTTCAATCAGCCTTGCGGCAACCTGCATCGGGCCGATGACCGCCCCGGCCAATGCCGCCAGAGCCGCCCCGCGTCCCATCTCATCAAGGATGAGGAAGAAGGATGTGTGAACGGCCGACATCAGGAAGCTTCCGCCGGCGAAGGCAAGGGCCATGAACAGGAATGCCGGCGTGCGGTTGCCCGGTTGCAGCAGGCCCGGATCCCGGACCGGCTGCGCCGCGGCTTCGAGATCGGCAGCGTATTTTGGCGCACGCGGGATCAGCGCGTGGATCGGCAGGGCGATCAAGAGATTGGTTGCCGCCAGGACCAGACAGACACCGCGCCAGTCCATGTAGCCGAGAAGCCAGTGAATCAACGGCCAGAACACGGTCGAAGCAAAGCCCGCAACCAGGGTGACATGGGCGATGTGACGCCGCGCGTGACGGCCATGAATGGCGGTCAGCGCTGCAAAACCGGTTTCATACTGGACCATGCGGGCGGAAAACTCGATCAGCAGCATGGCCAGGGCGAAGCCTGCCATCGACTGGACCAGAGACAGATTGAAAAGCGTCAGCGCCGCAAGGCAGGAGCCGGCAACCATGATCGGACGGGCGCCGAAACGGTCCATCGCCCGGCCCACCAGCGAGGCGGTAACCGCGCTGGTCAGCAGCGCGACCGAGAACACCCCAAAAACGAAACCGGTGCTCCAGCCCTGGCTGCGGGCGATCTCCGGGCCAAGAATGGCGAAAGGATAATACAGCGTGCCGTATCCGATGGTCATCGACACACCGATAAGCAGGGTGAGCGGCTCGATGCGGCGGGTGGACCGGCTCACGACACCGCCCCGGCAGAGAGGGCGGGTCTAGACCTGTTGCCGGCACAAGGCGGCGAACGCAGGGGGCTGTGGTGTGGAAAAGCGGCTTGTCCCATGCGATGTCGCCCCCTTGATGAACCGAGACACTGCCCGACCGATCACTCGACCTTGAGACCCATTCCGGCCACACGGCGCAGAAAATCCACAAGGCCCGCCCGGTCTTCCCGGTCGATCAATTGCCGGAGCTCTTCATACATCTGCTCTATGTCCAGCCCATCAGGTGCGGATTCCGCCGCAACCGAAATTTTCTGATGCGATGTCGGGTTTGCCGCCTCGACGGAGAAGTAAAGCTCTTCATGCAGTTTTTCACCGGGACGCAACCCGATTTCCTGGATGGCGATATCGCCATTCGGATTGGTTTCGTCGCACAGCGTCAAATTGGACAACTGCACCATCTTGACCGCCAGATCCTTGATCCGGACGGCATGCCCCATGTCGAGAAGAAAGATACGCCCTGGCTGTTTTCCACTCTCGTCGTTGCGGCGGGCCAGGCTTCCGGCCTGAATGACCAGTTGGGCTGCTTCTTCGATGGACATGAAATAGCGCGTGGTTTCAGCATGGGTCAGGGTAATCGGCCCGCCGCTCCGGATCTGCTCCTTGAACAGGGGAATGACGGAGCCGCTGGAGCCGATGACATTGCCGAACCGGACCGCACAGAACACCTGCCCGCTATTGTTCTGGTTCGCCTTGTCGGCAAAATCCTGAACAATCAGTTCGGCCACGCGCTTGGACGCGCCCATGACACTCGACGGCCGGACCGCCTTGTCGGTCGATATCAGCACAAAGACCTCAACCCCGCCCTCATAGGCAGCCGAGGCCACGGAATGTGTGCCCAGGGCGTTGTTCTTGATCCCTTCAAACGGATTTGCCTCAACCAGGGGCACATGCTTGTAGGCTGCGGCATGAAACACCGTCTGGACCCCGTGACGGCGCATGATGCGGCGCATGAGGGCGGTGTCATCGACAGAGCCAAGCACCGAAACCATCGTCAATCCGGTCTGCTTGGCCAGTTCCCGGTCAATCTGATAGAGCGCAAATTCGCTTGAATCCATCAGGATCAGCTTGGACACCCCGACAGCGCTGAGCTGCCGGCAGAGTTCGGATCCGATCGAGCCGCCGGCGCCGGTTACCAGAACCACCTTGTTGTGCGTGTTGGCTTCCATCAGCGCAAGCTCGGGCGGGACCGCATCGCGGCCCAGGAGATCGCCGATTTCGACATCGCGGATCAAATCAACGGTGTGTTTGCCGTCGGCAATATCGACAAAGGCGGGAAGGATGCGCACCCGCAAACCAAGGTCGGTCAACCGCTCGACAACCTCGGCCCGGCGGGCGGAGTCGGCACGCCGCATCGTGACGATGGCCTCGTTGATACCCTGGCGTTCGATCAGCCGCTCAATATCCGCAGGACTGCTGATCCGGATGCCGCCAATGGTGGCGCCCCACAGTGTCGGATCGTCATCAACCTGAAAGATCGTGACCCGGTTGCTGCTTTGCTTCATCGTCGCGGCAATCTGGCGTCCGGCATCACCCGCACCGTAGACCAGTATTTTTCGTCGCGGCGTTGGCTCTCGGGTGAACTCGAGGATCAACCATCGCGAGATGTAACGAAAGCCGGAAATCAGCAACAATGACAACAGCCAGAACAGCACCAACACGGTTCTGGGCACCGCGGTGGAGCCTTCGAGCCGCACGACAAATGCGACTGCCCCCCAGAAAATGGCGGCCAGCCCGACGGCCCTGAAAATGGTCCAAAGCGCCTGCTCACCCACATACCGCGTAATCGAGGTGTAAAGCCCGAAGCCGTACATGATCGGAATGCCGATGAGCGGCGCGGCCAGGATGAGCAGCGTCTGGGTCACATCGGGGGCGTAAAGCGCATTGTAGCGGAGCGAATAGCTCAGCCAGACAACGCCGGAAAAGATGACGAAATCAATTAGAACAAGAATGACCTGCTTGGTACGCCGGTCTCTCGCCGCAAGCCAGTGGATCACCTTGCGGATCATGCTAGAGGTCTCGTCTTGATTTTCACTTCTCTACCCAAATCCAATCCCTGACACCGCGCTCAATGGCACACCCCCCAACGCTTGGCAACTCAGCCACGGCGAGTCGGGCGTGTCGAACCGGGCGTGATCGTGGTCCACGATTTCAAACCGGCGGGCTGGCCGGCAGGCTGGCCGGCGGGCTGGATTGTGACACCATGCGACCTTGCCTTGATTACACGCAAACCGCCTCAGGCATTGCCGATCAGCATGCCGGCGGCAAAAACTAGTGCGCCGCCCAGAACCACCTGGAAGATTGCCCGGCTCCAGGGCGTGTCCATCCAGTGGTTCTGAATCCAGGCGATGGCCCAGAGCTCAACGAACACAACCGCGATGGCAACACTGGTGGCGACGGTGAAATCCGGGATGAGATAGGGAAGCGCGTGGCCAAGCCCGCCGATCGCGGTCATGATTCCGGATGCCAGACCGCGCTTGACCGGGGAACCGCGGCCGGAAATGACCCCGTCATCATGCGCGGCCTCGGTGAACCCCATCGAAATACCGGCGCCGACAGAGGCCGACAGCCCGACAAGGAAGGTGGTCCACGTATCGCCGGTGGCGAATGCGGTCGCGAAAATCGGCGCCAGGGTGGACACCGAGCCATCCATCAAACCTGCCAGGCCCGGCTGCACATAGGTCAGGATGAACTTGCGCCGGTCGGTCTGCTCCTCTTCGGCCTTGACGTCTTCGGGCGTGTGTTCAAGGCCAAGCCGGCGCGCCAGGGATTCATGGCTCTTCTCCGCCAGGGCAAGATCGCCGAGCAGCTTCCTTGTATCGGCATCGCTGGCGCGCCCGGCGGCGGCCAGGTAGAAATTATGTGCCTGGGCTTCCATGTCCTCGGCGGTCTGGCGGATCTTGCCGACGGACTGGTTCTTCACCAGCCAGTCGGGCTTGCGCTCATAAAAGCCGCGGACATGTTCGCGGCGGATCAGCGGAATGCGATCCCCGAACCGGGCCTTGTGCCGCTCGATCAACCGCGCGCGGTGCTCACCCTCCTCGGCCGCCATTTCCTCGAACACCTTGGCCGAGTTCGGGTAATCATCTCTGAGATGATCCGCATAGGCCAGATAGATGCGGGCGTCGTCCTCTTCCGACGAAATCGCAAGCGCGAGAAGTTCCTGTTCGCTCAGCGAAGCGAATGGACGACGAGCAAAACCCAGTATGCGTGCGAGCATGGGACCATCCTTATTTAGAATTGTTCTAAACTATCGATGGCCTCACCTGTTTTCAAGTCGGTGGAACGGAAATTTGCGGCATCCCGGGTTGATCCCCCGGGGCACTCGGGCCAAGTGTTGCCGCATGACCGAAGTCCGCACCATCAAAGACAGCCTGCTTGAACGCCTCGGGCGGTTCCTGGCGCGGCGTCTGCATTCGGAAAATCCCGGATACGAACCCTATACGCCGTCCGATCCGGAAACGCTGTCGCGCACCCTGCGACCGGGAGACATTGTTCTGGTGGAGGGAAACCAGAAGGTTTCGGCGGCGATCAAGTACCTGACCCAGTCGACCTGGTCGCACGCCGCGCTTTATGTCGGAACCGCCTTGAAGCCTGACGGGGAGAGCCCTGGTGAGTATCCGCAACTCGTCGAGGTCAATCTTGGCGAGGGATGCGTGGCCGTGCCGCTGTCCAAATACGCCCGCTTCAACACCCGGATCTGCCGGCCGGTGGGATTGACCCCGGAAGACAGGGCGGCGGTTGTCAGCTACATGGTGGACCGGCTCGGCGTCCGCTACGACATGAAGAACATTTTCGACATGCTGCGCTATTTCTTCCCGACCCCGCCGGTGCCTGTGCGGTGGCGCAGACGCATGATCGCCTTCGGATCGGGCGATCCGACCCGCGCCATCTGCTCCTCGATGATCGCCCAGGCCTTTCAATCGGTGCAGTATCCAATTCTCCCGGAGGTGACCCGCGCTCCAGGCAGACAGCGGGCCGATTCCGAATATTCCCGCCGCGAGATCCTGCACATCAGGCATCACTCGCTGTTTGCGCCACGGGATTTCGATCTCTCCCCCTATTTCAACGTGATCAAGCCAACGCTTGAATATGGTTTCGACTACAAGCTGCTCGAATGGGGACAAAAAGCGGTGACTGAAACCGGCGAGAAGCCGGACATTTCGATATCCACCGATTGACATCGGCCTAGCGCGCGCAGGAAGGTAGCCCTGATGCCGGGCGTGCTCTGGTTTTTTCACACGAGCCACTCTCATCTGCATCTGTTCACAGGACTTCAGTGCCCCTGAGGCGTTCGATTAAACGCAGGGCGCTGTGGATCAGGGAAATGCCATGAGCAAACCAACAGGCGCTGACGATGCCGCTCAAAAACATGCCGGGGTTTTTCATCCGAAGATCCTGACGACCTTGCGTGGTTACGACGTCCCGACATTCCTGTCCGATCTTGGCGCCGGGCTGACCGTGGCAATGGTGGCGCTGCCTCTGGCCATGGCGATTGCCATCGCTTCGGGCGCCAATCCCGGCGCGGGTCTGGTCACGGCGATCGTCGCCGGACTGGTGATCTCGGCGCTCGGCGGCAGCCGGGTGCAGATCGGCGGACCGACAGGCGCGTTCATTGTGGTGGTGTACTCCGTCATCGCCGATCACGGCTATGACGGATTGGTGATCGCCACCTTCATGGCGGGGATCATCCTGCTGATTGCCGGATTGCTGCGTGCGGGAAGACTGATCCGCCACGTCCCCGAGCCGGTGATCAACGGCTTCACCATCGGCATCGCGGTGATCATCGCCACCAGCCAGATCGCGGATTTTTTCGGCCTGACGGCACAGGGAAAGATGCCTGCCGACTTCCTGCCCAAGCTCGAAGCGCTGTGGACCATCTCGGATAGCCTGTCCCTCTCGAGCGCCGCGATCGCCCTTGTGACACTCGTCCTGATCGTGCTGTTCCGGCGCGCCGCGCCGAAGCTGCCAGGACTTGTCGTCGCAGTGGGCCTGACGTCGGCCGCAGTCGCAGTCTTCGGGCTCGATGTTGAAACCATCGCAAGCCGCTTTGGCGCGCTTGATCCACACCTGCCGGTTCCCGGCCTGCCGGCTGTCAGTCTCGAGCGGCTGATCGAGCTTTTGCCGTCTGCCATCATCATCGCGTTTCTGGCGGGGGTGGAATCGCTGCTGTCAGCGCTTGTCGCCGATCGCATGGCAGGCACGGCGCATCGCTCCAACACCGAGATCGTGGCGCAGGGAGTTGCCAATTGCGCCTCGGCGCTGTTTGGCGGACTGCCGGCCACCGGCGCGATTGCCCGGACGGCGACCAATATCCGCGCCGGCGCCAAGACCCCGGTGGCGGGCATCGTGCATTCGCTGTTTCTGCTGGGATTCATGATGCTTGCGGCACCGCTCGCCGGACTGCTGGCATTGCCGGCGCTGGCCGCGGTGCTGGTGCTGACGGCCTGGAACATGGCCGAACCGCAGCATTTCGTTGCGCGGATGCGAACCCCCAGGTCGGACCAGGTGCTGCTGCTGATGACGCTGATCCTGACCGTGCTGGCCGATCTGACGGTCGCCATCGGCGCCGGCGTCGCGGTGGGCCTGATGCTGCGGCTGAGACGCCGTGGCGCTCCGGAACCCGATTGGCACGCGCCAGACCGGTGAGCTCAAGGCGGCAAGCCGATGGCAAGATGCGCCCGCCAGCAATCCAAAACAAAACCGCACGGCAGTATTCGGCACACTAATTGAGGCAAGAATTTCCACTTGCTGCGATTTTGAAAATGCCTTACGAAGTCGCGCAATTGAGCCCGTTATCCGGAGTATGCATGCAGCAGATTAGCGATATTATTAAGGGCATCGAGCGCTGGAACGTATGGTATTACATGGCGCTAAACGATGTACGAAGCAGGTATAAGCGTACAATTCTAGGCCCATTCTGGACAGTTTTAAACGTTGGTATTCTTGTTTTAGCCCTAGGTCTTGTGTATTCCTACCTATGGAAAGTTGATACGGCTGTATTTCTGCCATATTTTTCTGCGGGATACGTATCCTGGATTTTCTTCACCTCAACAATTAATGAAAGCAACTACGCTCTCATAAACAGTGAGAAGGCGATCAAATCTACAGCACTGCCTTATTCGGTGCACATATTCCGTGTACTGGCCCGCAATGTAATCGTACTGGCTCACTGCCTATTGGTGCATCTTTGCGTGATAATATACTTTGGCATCTGGCCAAACATGAACATGGTTTTGCTTTTCCCGCTCGGGCTCTTCATATTGTTCATGAACCTGCTCTGGATTGCGGTGTTCCTGTCGGTAATCTGCGCAAGGTATCGAGACGTTTCTCAGGCTGTCACCAGCGTTTTGCAGGTCGCCTTTTTTGTAACTCCGATTTTCTGGCAAGTTAAGATTCTGGATGACAGGCCGGAGGTCCGGCTCATATTGGCAGACCTCAACCCTGTTTTTCATTACGTTGAGTTGGTTCGCAAACCCCTGCTTGGCCAGGTACCGGCACTCGAGACCTATGTGGTTACAATCGTAATCGCCGTGATTGGCTCCATGCTGTCGCTTTCCATCTTTTCTCGGTACAAGGGACGCATAGCGTTTTGGGTTTAAAATGACACCACGGCTTGAGCTTAAAAACGTAACCCTGGACTACCCGATCGGCGCGAGAACAAACAGCTTTCGCAGCGAGCTTTTGGCCAGCGCACGCGGCGCCATCATGCGCGCACCCAAAACCTCGACGGAGTTTGTCCGCGCCCTGAACGATATTTCGTTTTCGCTTCAGGAAGGTGACCGCTTGGCACTGATCGGGCCAAACGGGGCAGGCAAATCAACGTTGCTGAGGGTCTTGTCAGGAGCCTACATTCCGTCTGCCGGCACGGTTACCGCCAATGGCAGCATTGCCACGCTTTTCTCCGTCGGCCTTGGCATGGACTACGAGGAAACAGGCTATGAGAACATCATGGCCTGCGGACTGATGATGGGATTGTCACCCAAAGAGGTGCGCGAACGGCGCGACGAGATCGTCGAATTCAGCGGCCTGGGTGATTACATCAACCTGCCTGTTCGCACCTACTCGTCGGGCATGGCGGTACGGCTCTCGTTCAGCATCGCCACCGCGATCCATCCTGATATCTTTCTCATCGATGAAGTCTTTGGTGCCGGAGATGCCCAGTTTGCCGGCAAGGCCCGAGCGCGCATTGAGACGCTTCTGGAAAAATCCCGGGTTCTGGTCCTGGCGAGCCACGCCAACAGCGTGCTGGAGCAGTTCTGCAACCGCGGCATGTTCCTGGTTGGCGGCAAGGTCATGGCTCACGGAGAGGTCGGCGAAACAATCGAAGCCTACGACAAATGGGTTCGGGATCAGAGCTCCAGCTGATGTGCTGATTTCCGGCAGGCACGGGCTCTGCCGGCACACCCGGCTGCGTGCTCTCTCCGTCAAACAACGGTACCAGACATCCAATCCGGCAAGGCGCTGGAATTTCGGCCCGCCACCAAGTCACGCCAGCTGATGGGGCGGACCGATCCTTGGTGTGCGGCCGCCCATGTGCCGCCGGGCTACTCATGATTGCCTGAGTGAAAGCGCGCGGCGATCCGTCGAGTAGCTTTCCGGCCAGCTTGAGACAGGCGAAACGACAGGCCCTGCCTTCGGTCACGTGCACCTTGCAATGTCGGCGTACAGACGGCCGGTCAGGTAAGGTTTCAACTCTTCTCCGGATCCGGATTTCTTCCAGCAATCGGCAGAGGGCGAATGCCGTTCCGGTGAAGGCGATCAAGCAGGGATGCGCGCATCAAGCGGGGGACCGGCGGCCGGACCGCATCCATTTGGCGGCCAAGAAACGGCCGCGAGCACCTGCGAGACGCCGGCGACGCCCCCCTGCCCCGGCAACAGATAGTTGCACATATTTCCTTCGACCCGGTCGGCAGATCAGCCAAAGTGGTACGCATCCGACAGTCGACGGCGATATTCCGTGTGAATCCAACGCTTTTCGAACGCATCTCAATACCCGAATCAGCGCTCTATATTATTTACGAATCCTTCTAACCACCTGCATTATCTATATAAATTCCAAATTCTCCTATATGCAGCGTTTTGATGTATTCCCATATTCAATCTAACTTTGCGAATCCATGAAATGCGCTTTTTGCGTGTATTCTTGTCGTCATTGATAGCACGCAGTGAGCATATTTTTATCTTGTTGAATCTCTTCTTCTTTTGCAAGAGCCATCGCTTGAAGCGATCAACTTGATCTAAATTAGTTATCTATTTATTTTCTCTTAGGAATATTGTATGTAAGCCTTGGTTGGTTACATGATATCCTGCTTCACTGTCGTCGCAAGATTGTCTGCAACTTGCTCATAGAGACCAATTCGAATGATGTATTAGCGGTACAGAATGCTCCAATTGAAGAATATAACAAATGCGAAAGAATACCGTCAGCAAATCAAAAGCAAAAAGACCAAGCATCAAAGCCAAAAAAAATGGTTTAATGTTCATTGCGCCATTCTTTTTCAAGAACTCTACGGTGCGCGATCACGCTCAGTGCTTCACTCTGCATTCCGACATCAATTGGCGCTATATCAGCTACGAAAAATTCGGGAGCCTGACTCCAGGCCAGATCGAAGACGCACAGAAATATTTTGATTATGTAGCCGTGCACTACAGCGTGCGCCCGGCAATGGGCAATACCAACGACAGCATGTGCAGTTTTCTTCGGAATACCGATGCTGTAAAAATTTTCTTTCTTCAGGACGACTACCAGAAGACCGGAATGACGCGCGAGTGGATCGCGGAGCATCACTTCCATCTGATTGTTACGGTGGTCCCCGAACAATATATGAATATCGTCTATCCGCAGTCGATGTTTCCGGACACCAAGATTGTCAGTGTTCTGACAGGCTATATTCCGCTTGCCTTTGAAAATGGAGACGCAGGCGAAAGGCTGCCATACGAGAAACGCGACTTTGATTGCGTCTACCGGGGGCAGGGATTGCCTTTTGAGCTTGGCGACTTGTGCCAGGAAAAGCGGTTTCTCGCCGTTTCAGCTGCCAAGCTGTTTCCGAAATATGGCCTGGAAATCGATGTCGACTATCGTAGCTCCGCCCGGAAGGCCGGCGGTGACTGGTTCGAATTTATCGAAAGCGGCCGATGGTCCCTGGCCTCCGAAAGCGGCGCCAATATTTTCGACATCGACGGGTCCCTCCAGGCATTGGTTGCAGAGATGGTGCAGAAGAACCCTGACATCAAATATGAAGCTGTCAGAAAGCACCTGCCCGCCGAAGGAAACATCGGCGTATATATGAACCAGGTCTCTCCGCGTATTTTTGAAACCGTTTGCCTGCGAACAGGACTGGCAATGTTTCCCGGAGATTATAGCGGCGTCTTGGAGCCAGATGAACACTACCTCGTGTTAGAAAAAGACTTCAGCAACGTCAAAGAAATATGCAAAATGATGAAGGACAAAAGCATTTACGAAAAAATTACCAATTCCGCCTTTGACGCAATACACTCCAACAGCCACAACCACTACAAGCACATGGTGCAGAAAATCGAAGAGACCCTCTATACGATCAAGCCCAGCAGGCCGAACAGGCGGCCACGGCCCTACAGCAATATCGGCTCTACGATACCTGAATTGATGTCGGCTGAAATCGAGAATGTCTACAAGTACTGGTCAGACAATGCCACAGCCGGCCATGAAGCAGCTCAACATTACAGCACCGTTGTCAACGAACTGAAGACTGCGATAGATGACCTTGGCTTAAGGAACGCTGTCAGTTTTGTCATCGCTCAGCGTAAATCGGGAAAACCTTTTGCCGCGAAAAGAGCCAAGCCTCAGAGCCTCGGCACTCAATCGCCCCCGGAAAAGGAAACCACGGAGAGTCAAGCCGCAATTGAAACCGTCAATGAGGGGGTGAAGGATGCGGGCTCCTCACCAATTGCCGAGCAGCAGCCCAAACCCCAGACCTCGGACACTCAAGCTCCATCCGAAAAGGAAACCGTGAGCAGCCAAGTCGCAATTGAAACCGTCAGCGAGGGGGTGAAGGATGCGGACTCCTTGCCAACCACCGAGCTGCAAGCAGATCTCTGGACCCTGGAAACTGCAATCCAATCCGAAGTCGAAGCCGTAACCGCCCAGTTCGGGGATGAAACCGTTATCGAGCGCTTGAGGAATTCGGTATTCTTGAAAAGAGTCTTGCCCGGTTCGGTTCGCTCTTTCTGCGGCCGGATCATTCGCAAATATGGGCTTAGGTGACCTGCAATGCACATACTCAGCCAGAACGTACTTCAGGCCGCCACCGGAATGTTCGGATCGGATGATCGCGGCAATCATATGTTTGACTACTATCTCTGCCTGGAGGCCGCCAACACCGTCGCCTTGAACGTAAGCACGCCAAGATACATTTACGCTCAGAATTCGAACAAGGAACTGTTGAAAAAAGAAGATTCTTCCGAGTTCAACCCCTTGTCACGAACCACTGGTCTTTGTGGAAACCATGTAAATGCAATGTATTCATTAATGACCGAACTCGATTATTTGTGCCGTGACGTTCAGTTGTACTATCACAACGAAACCACAAACTGCGTAGAGAGCCATGTTTTTGTCGAGGTCTATTTTGGCAATAAATGGCGGATGCTTGATGTAACCTGGGGGTGGCACCCCTACATCGAAAATGTTGAACAGGTCATTGGCTACGAGGAGGTCATGGTCAAGGACTATAAAATCAATAGAAATGGCTTCAATCCTTGGGCTATAAGCGCTGAGAGAAATTCACCCGGGTTCACAACTGCGCACCTGACTTCACACATATATGCCACCACAGTCGCGGGCACAGGCAGCGCCGAGATCAAGTATCTGGACGATGCCAGCTTCTCGGGCATCATCAACGGATTGCCGAAGTACCTCGGGCACGCCAGCTCGCGAATGAAGAACGAAACACGCGGAGATTATTTCGTCACCTTCGACATGAGCCTGGCAAAAGGAAAGCAACTTCGGCTGAATTTTTCCGAGCAGATGATAAAAGAGGCCAAACGACACAAATCTTTGCTTTCCGTAAACGGAAACACCATGGAACTAAGGCCCGAAATTGATTTGAAGTGCACAGATGAACCGATAACGATACGGGCCATCCGCGAGGACGGCAAGAATACATACGTAACTATAGAGAATATGAGCGTGACATAGAGGTGAAACCTATTCCTTTTTAGATATTCCCATTCCCTCCCTCAGTGATTTTCGATTCCAACACCCCTAAGCGCGAACAGAGAGAAACATGACCTATTCCATCCTGACCGTCGTTGGCGCTCGCCCGCAATTCATCAAGGCGGCGGCATTGAGTGCGGCGTTCGCCAAATCCGAACGTTCCAACGAGAGCCTTTTGCATACGGGTCAGCATTTCGACGACAAGATGTCGGATATTTTCTTCGATCAGCTGGGTATAAATCCACCGAAATGGAACCTGGCCATGGGCGGCGGCAGCCACGGTGTCATGACCGGCCGCATGCTCGAGGGAATCGAAAAGGTCCTGCTGGAAAGCACCCCCGACATGGTTCTGGTCTTCGGCGACACCAATTCCACCCTGGCCGGGGCCCTGGCGGCGGCGAAACTGCGCATCCCCGTCGCCCACGTCGAGGCCGGGCTTCGGTCGTTCAATTTCTACCAGCCGGAGGAAATCAACCGTGTGCTGACTGACCGGATAAGCGAGCTGTTGTTCTGCCCGACCCAGGTTTCCGCGGATTATCTGCAGCGCGAGAGCATCATCGGAAAGGTGGAAGTCGTCGGCGACATCATGCATGATTCGGTGCTGCTTGCCCGCAAGATCAATACCCAGGTATCGACGCCGCTGGACGAACTTGGGCTTGAATCCAATGGCTATGCGCTGATGACCTTGCACCGCGCCGAAAACGTCGATGACCCGAAGCGGCTGGCGACGATGATCGACTACATCCGATCGAGGGCAGCCGGCAAACCGGTGATTTTCCCAGTGCATCCGAGGACCCGGCAGCGGCTGGCCGAATTTGCGATCCCGCTCGACGGCTTCCGCTGCATCGAGCCGGTGGGATATCTCGACATGATCGCGCTGCTGGACCATGCCAGCGAGCTCTACACCGATTCAGGCGGACTGCAGAAGGAAGCGCTTTTCTGCAAGACCCGTTGCGTAACCCTGCGTGACGAGACCGAGTGGCCCGAGACCATCGCCACGGGCTGGAACCGGCTCTGGACCACGGAACACCATGAACCGCTGTCGCACGAGCCGGTGTTCGGAGATGGGACCACGGCACACAAGATCGTGGCTTCGGTGGAGAGCTACCTCGACACCCGGGCCAAAATGGCGTGAGGCGCTTCTGACGTCGGGCAACGCCTGAGTGATAACACAGCTGTTGGGACGGTCCTGTGGATCGTCCTTTGCGCGTTGAATGATCAGCGTTGCACTGTAACCGGTTTGTCCGGCTTGCGGGTATTCGCGCGAAATCCATGTCATTCATGCTGCAGCTCCTGGTGCAAGGCCGGGAATGCCCGGCAGGTGTGTGGATAAAATTCCCCGCGAAAAAATTTCCTTCCTTCCAGCGGCACAGGCTTCTCATTGAAATCGTTCATGTAATTGGAGGCGCCTGGCCGGGCCCGCACCGGATCGCTCCACCTCCCGCGGAATATTCCTATGCTTGCGGATATGCCCGAAGCCGCCTTCAGGTGCTTCGGCGCAAGCTTCACTGTTGAGGAAACCGCCATGAACAGCCCGTTCCTTGAGTTGCCCTATATCGCTCCGTCGCAAGCGCAAAAGCACGTCACGCACAACGAGGCCTTGCAGATCCTCGATGAGCTGGTGCAGCTCTCCGTGCTGTCCATGGGCAGCGACAGCCCGCCGGCGTCGCCTGCGGATATGGACAGGCACATCGTCGGGGCGAGCCCGGTGGATGCCTGGGCCGGCAAGGCCGGCACCATCGCGACATTTGAGAACGGCGAATGGCGGTTCACTGTTGCCAAACCCGGATGGCGGGCCTGGGTACAGACACCGGGCGTAACGGCGGTCTTCCACGGAGGGAACTGGCAGGCACAGGCCGGCGGCGGCAACAACCTGATGCTCGGGGTCAACACCACGCCGGACACGACCAACAGGCTGGCCGTGAAATCCGATGCGGTCCTGTTCTCGCATGATGACCAGACGCCGGGGACGGGAAATTCGGCCTTAAGCATCAACCGTGCCGATCCGGCCAAGACCGCCCAGATCCAGTTTTCGACGGACTACACGGCCGGGGCGCAAGTCGGGTTTGGCGGGGATGAGACCTTCAGGGTCAAGGTCAGCGCTGACGGGGTTTCATTTCAGGAGGCGATTTCGGTCTCGCCGACGACCGGGAACGTGGGAATCAACGCCTCGCCCGGGACCGAGAAGCTCACGATCCGGGAAGATGCTGACAGCCGAACCGAATTCTCTGTGACCAATACCGACAACGGACAGTACGCTTCTGCGGCGTTCAGACTCAACGCCGCCAATGACCACTATTTCAGTTTTCTGCTCTACGGCAGCGGCACCGTCTACGCCTACACAAATGCACGCATGATCATTGGCACCTATGCCGACGAGCAGCTGGCCCTGCGCACCAACACAACCGACCGGATGTTCATCCATGGCGACGGCCGCATCAGCATCGGCACGTCCGCGGCAACCGCCCAATTGAGCGTCAACGGCGCCATCCGCCATGGCCAATTTACCGTTGCAACGCTGCCAAGCGCGGCCACGAATGGCGCCGGTGCGATGATCTATGTCAGCAATGCATCGGGTGGCGCGGTCATGGCGTTCAGCGACGGCACGAACTGGCGCCGGACCACCGACCGCAGCATCGTGGATTAGTGCATCGCAGCTTTTGTCCGCTGATTGCCAATCGGCGAGTGCGCTATCTTGTAAGCTGCAACTGCCCCCGCCGACATCAACAACGACATCGGCTTCTCGTATAGATTTTACCGCAGCCTGGTGATTTCTATCTCGCTCGGGACGGCATAACAGATGTCATCGTCTGACTTTATTTTCAGGACAGCGCGACCGCCTGCCGATTCAAAGTCGAATGATGTGCCGGTGGCTTCCAGCGGGCCGCACTGATCGTTCACACAGACCTGCGACGGGGTGATGCACCCGCCATTGCGTGACACCATATCCAGCCGGTATGCACCTGCAGGCTGCTGCCAGTAGATCGATGCGCCGGCAGTCGGCCCGTTCTTCGTGTTGTCTCCGATGAACCCATAGGTTTGCCGGCCGTTCGACTTGGCGTTCGATCCGGTCCATTCCAGATTGGCGGCAACCGCACCAACACCGTCAATGACGATGTCGCGGTTGCGCACATACATGTGCGCCAAGGTCTCGTAACTAGTGTCACCACGAGAAAAGAACCAGGTTGACAACTCGTTGCGCAGCGGAAAGACGTTTTCGTAGCCGATCCGGTTGATATCAGCGAAAGACAGATAGGATGACCGATCGTCGGGGCGCTCGAAATAGACGGACCCCCACGTCACATCAAAAAACACCCACTTGTCGCCAACCCTGACTTCGCTGGCAATGTGGCTATTGGGTCTTCCATCTGTCTCATAGAAGAACTGCACCCGGCGCGCGGGGATGCCCAGCTCTTTCATGAGTGCATTGAACACGATGATATGGTTTCCGCAAATGCCATACCCGGCATCAAGGCAAAGATCCGCTTCCGGGATACTTTTGAACTCAGGCCCGAGCGCTCGCTTCAGGTAGGAATAGCGACCGGATGAGACCGTGTTCTGCACGATGTTAAGCGCCTGCAATGCGGCGTAGAACTCGACCGGCGCGACACCTTTAGTCCCCGCGCCCTCGGCCTCCTGCATGATCAGGCAGGCATATTTCTTGATTATGTCCGGGTTCTCGCAAGAGAGGTCGCCGGGCTCGGTTGCGTATGCGGGTGCGGACATAAGAGCCAACCACACACAAACCACCAGGGCCACCAGGGCGACCAGGAATTCGTATCCCGGCTTGGCGCGATTCAGGCTTGGGGCGCCGTCTGCAGACCGGTCGACCCAACATGAATGGTGTTTCAGCGTGTATGAACGTTGACATCTCAGTGTATCAGCGAGTCTGTGCTTTGACAGCTTGCCGGCGAATTGCTCGGCAAATCTACTTGCTCCGGAGATCATGCGACCGGCAATCAGAAAGACTATACGCGGATGAGCCACAGAATGCTTTCTCATGACCCTACAACTCCACTCATGCCACCTATTCTCGTCAGACTTCACAATTTCTGGCGGAATATGCTTTCGATCCGAAACCGTGCAGCCGGAGGCACAGGCTCGGCATGCCCACGATGGCCGTACATCATTCTTTCAAATCTAATGATGATCCAATATCGCGTCGTTTTCAAGATTATTCGGCGAATCCAATTTACCCAGAATATGTTAGCCGGGGATGTCCCCGACGCGGGCTTGCATCAACGCGCACGCCAGCACCCCATGCGCCATGCCTTCAAAGAAGCTGGCGTCACGGGTGAAAAACGCCACGCATCCCCCTGCTCCCGAGGAACAGAGGGACTCCGGATAACGAAATATCGGATCGCAGTGCTTGATTACCCATAGGCCGGAGCTATTCCGGTCATTTCAGAATTTACAGGTAATCACCGTGCCGATTGTGGCTCGGCATCATGTTCATTTCCGCCAGCGGCTCAAACGAACCGGGTGACCTCGGGCACGAAGTGCTTGTGCTGCAACATGCAGCGCAGGATCGTGTCCTTGTTGGCCTGGGTCCACTCGACCGTGCGCTTGATGCCATCGGCGTGATCCACGGCAGCCTTGAAGCCGAGCTTTTCCAACGATTTGGAAATATCGGCGAAACGCTGGCCGGAGCGGTCCCAATCGCGGGCAGGCGTCAGCGCGATGGGCGTTGCGTTGCCGGTTGCGGCGTTGATCCGCTCGGCCAGTTCGCGGATGGTGATTTCGACACCCGATCCGAGATTGTAGATTTCGCCCGGATCGCCCTTCAACGCGCACGCCATCAAGCCGCGCGCCATGTCTTCTACGAAGATGAAATCACGGGTGGCGATGCCGCCATTTTCCACCGGCAGGGCATCGCCATGCATGGCGCGCCAGACAAAGGTCGGCGTCACGTTGCGCCAGACGGTGTTGACCGTGCCGCGCCAGCGCCCGGCACCGAGAATTTCTCCAGGTCCGTAGACATTCTGGAACCGCGCCTTGACGAAAGGCATCTCATGACGCGCCCAGTAGTAGTTGCCATACATCTCCCCGACCAGCTTGGAGATCGAGTAGGGGCTGTCGTGATACAGCGATACCGGTGCATCTTCCGAGGTGGCACTGGCGCCATCGAAGGTCTTGGCCGCCACAGCGCAGCCTGCCGCCGCGTAGACGACCTTCTTCAGGCTCTTGATGTCCTTGAGCCGTTCAAACAGCTTCAGGCTGGTGATGTTGTTGTTGTCGTGATCGGCAATCGGATCGGCAATCGATGACTGGTTGCCGTGATAGCAGGCGAGATGAAAGGCATAATCCAGATCGTCGTCGATCCCGTGCAGGACGCGATCATTGGTTATGGTGTCGCTGACCAGGTGCACGGCCTTGTGGTCGGGCACATTGGCCGGATCGGCAGACAGGAAATTATCGACGATGGTCAGCTTGCGCGGATCCTGTTCGAGGATTTTCTTGACCAGATTGGAACCGACGAAACCAGCACCGCCAACCACCAGAACATTCTTGCCTTCAAAGCTCATCGTCTTGCTTTCCTTGTCACGTTCCCCTGGAGTTCACGACAAACCCCAGGGTCTGATGTCTTGAGCGGCTTGCGCGACGCCCGTTTCAATCCGCCTTGCTGTCGCCTTCGGGCGCACGCAGGTGGCTGAAGATTGCGACAACGCCATGCTGGTCGTACCATTCAAGCATGCGCTGAATGGTTTCCGCAAAGCTGTAGCGCGGCGACCAGCCAAAGGCTTCGGTCGTCCGCGATGGATCCAGTACCACGGCAGGAACATCGTCGGCGCCGGGGTCGACTTCCGGGACATCGCCACCCTGCCAGCCGACATGGGCCGCCACGATATCGAATATTTCGCGGATCGTGTGACCCGTGCCCGTCGACACATTGAAGCGGCCGACCGGCGCGTCGTCCTTCAGGGCGAGATCGGTGATGGTGAAAAAATCATCCATGTCGATGAAATCGCGGACGGTGCGCGAACAGAAGCAGGACTTGTCTGCCTTCAACCGCGTGTAGAATGTCGGGATCGGACCAATGGCCAGCCGTGGGCCGGTGACATTGGCAAGCCGGAAGGAAACCCAGTTCAGATCGGACATGGCGAGGTAGTCCTCACCGCCCTGCTTGGAGATCCCGTAGCTGGTGAACGGACGTGCAGGTGCATCGACCGGAATCGGAACGGTGTCGGGACGGCCGTAGCCCAGCGCGGTGTGGAAATTCACGAACCGCTTCACGCCGGCCTTGCGCGCAGCATTGATGACATGGATCGTGCCCTCGACATTGGTGCGCGCGTCGGTCAGCCAGTCGTCAGGATCCTTGTAAGCCGCCGCACTGTGAATGACATGGGTCGGCTTGAATTCGTCAAATGCGCGGGCAACCGTGTCGCCATCGCAGATATCGCCTTCAATCAGGGTGAGCCCTTCATGGCTTTCGGGAAGCGAGCCGCGATTGCCGGTGGCGAAATTGTCAAGAACGCAAACCGAATGGCCGGCCATGAGATAGCGTTCGGTGAGGTTGGAGCCAAGACAGCCGGCGCCACCGGTAATCAGGATGCGCATGCTCATTGCCCTTCCTTGCGGATTTCCTCACGTGCGTCCTTGAGGTGGGTGTAGCCGCCGACAACGCCTTCGCGGCTCCAGCGATCCACAGCAACCTGGGCGATATCGGCCAGCGGGGTAATCTCGACATCGCCGAAGTCTTCGCGCAGGCGCGACGGATCGAGCAGGATCGAGGCAGCATCATCGGGACCGAGCGGACGCACTTCAGGTTCCGGATAGTCGTTGAGCTTCATGGCGTTGACCACTGCGTCATAGAGTTCCTGGATCGCCACGTCCTTGCCGGACGAGAAGTGATAGGTGCCGCTGCCCATGCCGTCGGACGCCTTGACGACGACCTTGGCCAGATCGCCAGCATAGCAGAAATCGCGGCGCGCTTCGGTGACAAAGCACTTCTTGCCTTCGGACAGCCGCGAATAGAAGATCGGCAGCGGGCCGGAGACGTTGCGTTCGCCGATCACGTTGGCAAGCCGGAAGGTAACCCAGTCGAGACCGCTGAGATGGACATAATTCTCGCCGCAGGTCTTGGAGATCGCGTAGGAGCAATTGTCCGGCTCGATCGGGTGGTTCAGGGTGATCGGCTGTTCCTTCGGATGCAGACCGTAGCACAGCGCTGTCTGGAAATAGACGAAGCGCTTGACGCCGTGCTTCTTGGCGGATTTGGCGATATTGGCCGTGCCGACGCCGTTGACCAGGGCATCGGAGTACCAGTCTTCCGGGTCCTTGTAGGAGGCTGCGGTGTGGATCACCACGTCCGGACCGAATTCTTCCATGGTCTTGTCAACCAGATCGGCATCGATGATCGAGCCTTCGATCGCCGTGAGGTTCGGATGGTCCGCAAGGTTGTCACGCCGGCCGGTCGCGAAATTGTCGATTGAAAAGACGCTGTCGCCGCGTGCGAGAAACATTGCCGCAACGGTGGAACCGACTTGGCCGTAGCCACCTGTGATATAGACTTTCATGGCATTATCCGTTCAGATCTGGGGAGTTGGTGGGACTGGCTCATCTGTGTTGATCATCGCCCGGTATTCGTGGGCCCGGTCATGAAACAGTTTGTGCCAAAGTTCAAGGGACAATAGCCCCCATGTCTTGCGCGAAAACTGGCCGCCGCTGGCAAAATTGGCCATGATCGCATCCGAGTTGAAAAACGGCCGCGACTTGGCTTTCTGGTCGGAGAACATGTCGCCGACAAACTCGTTGAGGGGGCCCGCGTACCATTCACGCAGCGGCACGGGGAAGCCCATCTTGTCCCGGCGCCCATAGACGCTGTCGGGCAAATACGGCCGGGAAATGTTGCGCAACAATTGCTTTAGCTTGCCGCCGGGGAACTTGATGTCGGCCGGAATTGTGGCCGCGACCTCGACAATACGCCTGTCCAGGAACGGAACCCGGGCCTCCACCCCATGCGCCATCGACATGCGATCCTCGACCTGCAGCAGCGCGGGCAGAAGACACTTGAAATCGAAGTGCGTCATCGAATCGAAATAGGCTTCCTTGCGGACATTGCGCTGGGAGTTGAAGATGTTCTGGAACCGCTCGAACACGCCTTCCATGTCGAGCGCGCGCCAGTCGACCTCGCTCTGGATATCATTGGACCGGTTGATCAGCTTGAAGTAGCGCGCATCCATGCTGTCGAACAGGCCGGAGGAAAAGAACTCCCGGATCAGCGGCTTGTATTCCTTCAGCGTCGACAGGTTCGGAATGATGGATTCCGGCGTGACGACAAAGTTGCCGTTCTTATAGCTGCCATCAACCGACGCCAGGATCACCCGCTCTAGATAGGCCACCAGATAACGGGCGTAGCCGCCGAAAATCTCGTCACCACCCTGGCCGCCCATGACAACCTTGACATGCTCGCTGGCAAGCTTGGAAACCATGAACTGCGGGAACGACCCGGGACCGGCGATCGGAAAATCCAGATGGTAGATGACCTTGGAGATATTATCGCGGAAATCATCGCTGGTGATGGCGATTTCCTTGAGATCGATCCCGGCCCTGTCGCTGGCGGCGCGCGCATGGGCGCTCTCGTCATAATCCGGGCTCTCGAGGAACTTGCCGTGAAATCCGATATTGGCGAATGTCGGCTTGCCGGCGGAGATCGCCGCGACAAAACTTGAATCGATGCCGCCCGAGACATAGGCGCCAACCGGCACGTCGGAGCGCAAATGGACCGCGATCGAATCCTCGATCAAGCCGGTCAATTCTTCCTCGAAATAGGCAGCAGTGTGATGATAGTCGATTTCGTAGTGAACGTCCCAGTACCGCGACGTGGTCACATTGCCGTTGCGAATGACCAGGCTGTGTCCGGGGAGCAGCGTCGAAACGCCAGCAAACAGACAGGTGTTGTCGACCGGGTATTGAAAGCTGATGTAATCGGCAAGCGCGCTCTTGTTGGTTTCAATCTCCGGCAAGAACGGCAGCAAGGCCTTTGCCTCGGAGCCGAAATAGAACGTGTCACCCACCACCGTGTAATAGAACGGCTTGATTCCGAAAGGATCCCGCGCGGCAAAGATCTCGGTTCCGTCCCAGATCACGAAGGCGAACATGCCGCGTAGCCGGTCCACGCAGGCATGGCCCCACTTTGCATAGGCGGCAAGGATGACTTCCGTATCGCTGTGGGTCTTGAAATCCCAAAACGGCTGCAGTTCGTCGCGCAATTCGATGAAATTGTAGATTTCGCCATTGTAGACAATGACCGAACCGTTGGCGCCCTTCATCGGCTGCGCGGCGCGCTCATTGAGATCAATGATCGAAAGCCGCCGGTGCCCGAGCGCTATGCGCTTGCAGGGAGAGATCCAAGACCCGGCCCCATCGGGACCGCGATGGGCGATCAAGGCCTTCATTGCTTTCAGCCGGCGCTCAATACCCTCCGGGCCCGCGCCATTCAACGTCACGATTCCTGCGATACCGCACATATTGTTGTATTACCCCTTCGCCTGTGGCCCTTTATCTAGTACCAACTTCACATCACAATGACTAGTTTGACAAATGGCGCAGTACATTTTTCAAGCCGCCCGGCATAAAACGCAAAACCAGCTTGAGAAGTCTTGGTGGCAGCATGTGCACGATGCCGGATATCACGGTCCTCAAAAACTTTGCAACCCGAGGGCTGAGCATTCCTTCCAGAATCGGCTCCGGGCGCCCCATCGGTATCGAACTCACCACCCCGGGAATGGGCGTGATGGTTCTAAACTGCCGGCTGGAAAGCGCCTGCTCCGGCGTCAGCAAGGACTGCGGCGGCAATGGATCGGGAAACAGCTTCGAGAGCTTTGACGAACCGGCAAGCGCCTGACCGATCTGCCTGGCGAATTCGGGATAGCCCCACCGCCCCGACCCGACGACATCTTCAAACGCCTGACGCCTAAGACGCTCGAGCAGATCCATGTCTTTCAGTTGATCCAGAACGTCTTCGATGTTTCCGCCGTCTTTCCGGAGCGAAATGAAATGCTTTCCGGCTTCCAGGACACCTGCGTAGCTTCCCTCAAACCCGATCAGCACGGTACCGCTGGAAATCGCCTCGAACACCCTTGGAGATATCTGGTTCATGTGGACATCGACGCGGCCGAGTTCGGGAATGGCAGCGCGAGCGGTTTCATAGTCGGCCTTCGGATTGCCATCGAGAAACTGATCGACCTTGTGCCGCAAGGACCCATCCCAGTCGAAACAGTTGGCGCCGGATTCGGTGATCAGGGTTGCCCGTGAACTCTCGACAAAGGCCGGCCATTCGGCCCCATAGATTCTCTTGTCCTCTGTGGTTTCGATATCGCAGGTGATGCCCTTCGAATTGCAATGGCTCTTGACCATCTGGGCAATGGTGAACTTTTCCCGGCCAAGATCGCCATAATAGTACGGCAATTCCCTTCCCCGGTAAGCGATCATGACCGACCGATCGGCAAGCGCCCTTGTCCCGGACAGGTCTGAAGGAGTCATGGCGGGGACGTAGCCCGTCAGGACATTGACAAACTGCGTGTCCGGAAAACGGGCAGCCGGGTACACTTTTTCGATTTCACCCGCTGGGACACAGGTGAACACAAGATCAATTCCCGCGTCCTCGATAAAGCTGCGCGTGGTCTCGGAGAGGTCGTACTCATCCTGGATGAAGAGCACCTTCACGCCGGAATAACCCTGCAACCTCTCGACGAAATCCTCGGGATAATTCTTGAATGCAACCCTCACACTGTAATGGATCAGGATGATATCAAAGAAATCAAACTCAACGTTTGGAACAACTCCCTTGATAAACGGCATGAACGCAGTCTTTACGCCGGGAATCATTCTAAAGCTGTTCAAATGCTCCAGGACCGCATTTGTGTAAACCGAATAGGGGTCGTAAAGGGCTAGCGCTCGCATTGTGTACATAAGTGATTTTCTCGTTTTTCAGTACGCACAAACAAGTTGCCGGATGGTCAAGCCGGATGTGGTTGGGTTCATCACGTCTAATGGGTGTACGCCAAGGCCATCAAAACTCAATGGCTACCCGGGGCTACCCGGGCGGCCCCTCTTTAAAGTGATCATCCGCTTTTCGCAATCGCGGGTGAACCGACAGCAGTGGATTGGTCTCCGCGATCAAAGACCCGGCCAACCAGACCAAGCCGTGGAAAGGCTCACCCCCTGGGAGGTGGACATGATTGCTAGATGCGGTTGACCGACGTCATCGACAGAAACCAGGCGACCAATTCTTCGACGTCGCTTTCAAGTTTTTCCCGGGGCTCCCAATCGAAGAAGTGCCTTGCCTTGGTGTTTTCGGAATAACTGCGCGGCACGTCACCGACCCGTTCGGGCTTGAACACCAGCTCAGGCGGGTTGATCCCACGCGCCCGCATTACGTCGGCCACCAACGACGCAATCTCGCGAATGCTGGTTTCGGTCTTTGTCGCAACGTGAAATATCGCGCCTTTCGATGGCCGCTGATCCAGCGCGGCCTTAACGATTACCGCGCAGATGTCGCTGACATGGATGAAGTCGCGCGTCGCCGAACCGTCTCCGTATATTTCAACCGGTTTCCCCGCGATTGCATTGCGGATGAATGTCGGGATCACACCGCTTGCGCGATCCGAGTAAGGTCCGAAAACGTTGGAAAACCGCAACACGGTTGTCTGCAAGCCATAGCATTGGGAAAACGCCTGGCAGTAGGCCTCCCCGGCCAGCTTGCCAGCCGCATAGGGATTGCCAAGATCGGCAGCCATTTCCTCATGGATAGGCGGCGTTGCATTTGCCAGCGGCGCACTGGACGAGGCAAACACGAACCTCTTGACACCGGCCGTGCTTGCTGCGTGGAGAGTGTTCAATGTGCCAACCACATTGTTCTGATGATCGAAAAACGGATCCCTGACCGATGCCGAGACATCAGAGGAAGCAGCGAGATGAACGACATAGTCTGCACCGGCCATCGCCTGCTGCAACGCCGCGCGATCCAGGATGTCGCCCGTTATGCAATTGATCTCCGACCCAACACCTCCGGCTTCGGCCGCTTGCTTGAGCGCACTGATGTGCCCGGCCGCAGTGATTGGCGCTGAATCGTAAACGGTGATCTTGTTTGCAGGTTGCTGCGTGGATCCGGCCCCTCCGGACAAAAGCGCGACAAGGTTGGTTCCGATAAACCCATTGCCGCCTGTGACAAACCACTTACTCATTCGCGAATTTACCAATCAGAATGTCTTGATGCAAAACCGGGCGCCGGGATGACGTTTTCTACCGGGCTTATAGACTAAGCGGACGTGTTTTCCAGCCTTTTTGGATGCGGAAACCGGCGAAAACCGATCAATCCCTTCCTCTCCGCCAGAAGCCGCGCGCTTGCCTGCCGGACGAGAGCGAGCGATGCAATGCCATTCGACGCCGCTCTCCCGGCACCATTTGATCACCGCCATTCTTATCATCCCGGAGCATAGCCGTTGACCGTTGGGCCGGGCTCGACCGTTCGTTGGCTCTGCCGGGTGCGACCATAGGCCGTAGCGCCCTCGGATCGCCCCATGGCGACCCTGAGCGCAACACCCAATAGGCGCTGATCAGCACTCAGCGATCATCAACGCGCGGCACGCTGCGCGGCCAGCTGGGAGCAAGCAGCGCGATCACGCGTTGTTCGAAACCATTCAGATGTTAGCGGCCGATCAGCATCTCCAATCGAGATGTCGGATCAACAAGCCGCCGGCCCTGGAATTCAGCCGATGCATTCACGGCAAAACTAAATGACAAAGCGCAGTTGATACTTGGGCTTTCAAGGATGTAAGCATACGTCATGCCTGATGCATGAACTTGAATACTGACCGGGCGAAGCATCCACGGGATGGCAATGCCTATTGTCCTCCATCCCGACGCCTTCCGCATTCATCCCGGGGCAACTATTGCACCTCCACGCCTTAGGGGATATGGGGAGGAGCGCACTTAACAGTACTGAGAAATATTGGGGTCTTAGCGTGAATAACACGACAGCTGAATCCATTGATGCGCTCCTGGAGCGTATCGAAAAATGTGATTATACCATCGGTATCGTCGGCTTGGGTTATGTGGGAATCCCATTGGCTTTGGTCGCGGCATTCAAGGGTTTCAACGTCATCGGATTTGACATTGACCGCGGTCGCGTGAACGACCTGAACGCCGGACGCAGCACGATCAAGCACATTCCTCCCGAGAAGATCCTCGAGGCCCGCGATTCGGGGAAGTTCGAGGCAACCACGGATTTTTCCCGCATGGGAGAGGCGGATGCGATCCTGATCGCGGTGCCGACTCCGCTCAACAAGTACCGCGAGCCCGATCTGTCCTATGTCGTCAAAACAACCGAGGCGGTGGCGGCCAAGCTTCGTCCCGGACAGCTGATCGTGCTGGAATCGACCACCTACCCGGGAACCACCAATGAAGTGATGCGGCCGATCTTCGAGCGGTCCGGGCTTGTCAGCGGCAAGGATTTCTTCCTCGCCTTCTCCCCGGAACGCGAAGATCCGGGCAACCCGGATTTCGGCACCGCGACAATTCCGAAGGTGGTCGGCGGTGACGGCGACGCGGCGCTCAAACTTGCCAATGCGCTTTATTCGCAGCTGGTGGTCAAAACCGTTCCGGTGTCCTCCACCGCAACGGCCGAGGCGGTCAAGCTCACCGAGAATATCTTCCGCTCCGTCAACATCGCGCTCGTCAACGAGTTGAAGGTTGTCTACGAGGCGATGGGCGTCGACGTCTGGGAAGTTATCGATGCAGCAAAAACCAAGCCCTTCGGCTTCATGCCGTTCTATCCCGGGCCCGGCCTGGGCGGACACTGCATTACTATCGACCCGTTCTACCTGACCTGGAAGGCGCGGGAGTTCGACATCTCGACGCGGTTCATCGAACTGGCCGGCCAGATCAACACGCGCATGCCCTACCTCGTTGTCGACAAGGTTGCCAATGCGCTGGACCTGCAGTCCGGCAAGGGCCTGAACGCGGCGAAAATCCTGCTGATCGGCGTCGCCTACAAGAAGAACGTGGACGACATGCGGGAAAGCCCTTCGCTCAAGCTGATCGAACTGCTTGAGACACGGGGAGCTTCCGTTCACTATCACGATCCGTACATTCCGGTCATTCCGGTTACGCGGGAGCACGCTTCACTTGCGGGCCGCAAGTCGGTCGAGCTGAAGCCCGAAACCATCGAGGGCTACGACGCCGTGCTGATCGCGACCGATCACGACAATGTCGATTACGGCCTGCTGGTCGAGCATGGCAAAGCCATCATCGATACACGGAACGCTGTCGCCAAAGCCGGGCTTCCGATGTCCGACAAGGTTTACAAGGCCTGATACAGATTGACATTCCATCATATGACACGGGAAATCGCGCATGACTTCTAAGGTGAAAGTCGCAGTTGTCGGCTGCGGTTACTGGGGCAAGAACCTGGTCCGCGATTTCAGTGAGCTTGGCGCGCTGGAAGCGCTTGTCGACGCCAATGCCGAAACGGTCGCGGCGCTGCAGGCCAAGCACGGCGGCAGGGCCTTGAGCTTCGAGGACGCGGCGAATGACGCGGCAATCGACGCCATGGTGATCGCGGCGCCGGCGCATCTGCATTACGCGCTCGCCAAGAAGGCGCTCGAGGCCGGCAAGCACGTCTATGTCGAAAAGCCGCTGGCGCTCGAACTGGCGCAGGCGGAAGAACTGGTGGCGCTGGCTGAGAAAAAAGACCTCCGGCTGATGGTCGGACACCTGCTGCAGTACCATCCGGCGTTCATCGCGTTGAAGGACTTCGTCGGCTCGGGCAAGCTCGGCCGCCTGACCTATGTCTATTCCAACCGGCTTTCCTACGGGATTCTGCGCCGGGAAGAGGACGTGTTGTGGTCGTTTGCCCCGCACGACATCTCCATGGTGCTGGCGCTCGCAGGCGAGAGCCCCGACCAAGTCAGCGCCTTCGGGGCGCCGACGCTTCATCCGGTCATCGGCGACTTCACCCAGGTCCAGATGAGCTTCCCGAGCGGTCTCAAGAGCCATATCTTCGTCTCCTGGCTGCACCCGTTCAAGGAGCAGCGGCTCGTGGTGGTCGGCGAACGCGGCGCGGTGGTGTTCGAAGACAGTGCAAAGGACCCGGCGGACAAGCTGAAGTACTACGCGCACGGCGTTGAGTGGGCCAATGGCGTGCCCAAGGCCGTGAAGGCCACGGAGGCCAACGGCGCAGGCGTTGCATTGCCTTACGGTGACGGCAATCCGCTCAAGGATGAATGCGCCCATTTCCTTGACGCCGTTGCAAACAGCACCAAGCCGCGGACAGACGGGGCCGAGGGCCTGCGGGTGCTTTCCGTGCTGACCCGGGCCAGCAGCGCGCTGCAGGCGCAGTCCAATGCCGGCGGGGCAACCGATGCCGCGCAAAAACCGCGGGTTGCCAAGGATTATCCCGGCGTCAAGATCCACGAAACGGCCTATGTTGACGAGGGTGTCGAGATCGGACAGGGCTCATCGATCTGGCACTTCAGCCATATTCTGGGCCAGGTGACGATCGGCGAGAAAGTCAGCGTCGGGCAGAACGTCGTCATCGGTCCCAAGGTTTCCGTTGGCAACAATGTCAAAATCCAGAACAATGTCTCCCTGTATGAAGGCGTGACGCTGGAAGACGGCGTGTTTTGCGGACCGTCCTGCGTGTTCACCAATGTGAACAACCCGCGCTCGGAGATTTCGCGCAAGCACGAATTTCGCACGACGCTGGTCAAACGCGGGGCGTCGATCGGGGCAAACGCGACGATCGTCTGCGGCCACACACTGGGCGAGTACTGCTTCATAGGCGCCGGCGCCGTGGTGGCCAAGGATGTGCCCGCTTTCGCACTGATGGCTGGGGTTCCCGCCAAACGAATCGGCTGGATGGGCCATGACGGCATCAAGCTCGGCCCGGATCTGGTTTGCCCGACCAGTGGACGGCGCTACCGCGAAACAAGCGCGGATGTTCTAGAGGAAATATCGGAATGACCCAGAAAATAGACTTCATCGACCTCAAAGCGCAGCGCCGGCACCTGGGCGAGAAACTCGACACCGCCATCATGGCTGCGGTTGACGAGGGCAATTACATCATGGGGCCTCAGGTCAAGGCGTTCGAGCAGCAGATGCAGGCCTTCTCCGAAGTCAAGCACGCGATCGGCTGCGCCAACGGCACCGATGCGATCGGGCTCTGCCTGATGGCCAAGAAGGTTCGTCCGGGCGACGCGGTCATCGTTCCCTCCTTCACCTTCGCCTCGACCGCGGAAGTGGTTGCCTGGCTTGGCGCGACACCGGTTTTTGTCGACATCGATCCTGTCAGCTACAACATGGATCCGAAGGGGCTGAACCTCGCCCTCGCGGAAGCCAAGAAACAAGGCCTGCGGACGGTCGGCGTCATCGCCGTGGACCTGTTCGGTCAACCGGCCGACTACGACCCGATCGAGAGCTTTTGCGCGGACAATGGCCTGTGGCTGATTGCCGACAGTGCCCAGGGCTACGGCAGCATCTACAAGGGCCGGAAATCCGGTTCGATCGGCACCATGGCGACCACCAGCTTCTTCCCGGCAAAGCCGCTGGGATGCTATGGCGACGGTGGCGCGGTGCTGACCGCCGACGACGAGGTGGCCGACACCATTCGTTCCCTGCGCGTGCACGGCAAGGGAACCGACAAGTACGACAACATCCGGATCGGCGTGAACTCACGCCTTGATACGCTGCAGGCCGCGATCCTGATCGAGAAGCTGGCAATCTACGAAGAAGAGATTGCTGCGCGCCAGATCGTTGCGGGCCGGTACGAAGCCGCGCTCTCGGATGTGGCTGCGACGCCGCAAGTCATGGCCGATTGCCGATCGGTCTGGGCGCAGTACACCCTTCGCGTCGGCGCGGACAAGCGCCAGGCCATCATCGACGGATTGAAGGCGAAGGGCGTTCCGACCGCGGTCTACTATCCGCGGCCACTGCATCAGCAGACCGCCTATTCGAAATTCCCGGTTGCCGGCAACGGACTGCCGGTATCCGAGCGCGTCTGCAATGAAGTGCTCAGCCTGCCGATGCACCCGTATCTGGAAGAAGCCACCCAGGATTTCATTTGCGAAGCCGTCCGCGACACCATTGCCTCCGTTGGCTAGGCAGGCTTGCGTGTCCGGTCCCAGGATTGTCTATTTCTGTCTTGAGACTCCCCGGGAAGGACAGGCTTCGTTCACCCATGTCCACGAGATCATTGCCGGTCTTCGCAAGTCCGGCTTTGATGTCCGGCTGATTGCGACGGATCGCGGCGGGGCAAGTTCCGGCGCGTCGGTGCTTCGCCGCGGATGGGGCTACCTGAAAGCCCATCTCGACCTGTTCGGGGCTTTGCGAAAGGCTGATGCGATCTACATGCGGGCGCATTTTGCAGCGCTGCCCGCGAGTTTAGTCGCCAGGCTGCTGGGCAAGCCGGTGATCCAGGAAATCAACGGCCGGCCGACCGATATTCTGGTCACCTACCCCTGGCTGCGCCGGCTGGCGTTTCCTCTGACTTACAGCTACCGGCTTCAACTCCGGCTTGCCAGCCAGGTGATCGCGGTGACCGCCGGCCTGCGCGACTGGGCCGAAAAGGAAGCCGGCCATGACCGCGTTTCCGTGGTGCCGAATGGCGCCAATACCGAGCATTTTTCACCGTCGGGTCCAACCGGTCCGGTTCAGGGACCTTACGTGATTTTCGTCGGCGGTCTGGTTGCCTGGCATGGCCTCGTGACCATGCTTGCGGCGGTCAAGACCGCGGCATGGCCGAAGCATGTAAAGCTGGTCATTGTCGGTGACGGGCCCGAACGCGGCCTGGTTGAGGGGAAGAACGCGCCCGCCCTGGTGCAGTGGCTGGGCAAACAACCCTACGCCGACATTCCTGCGCTGTTGCGCGGATCGAGCGCCGCCCTGTGCGTTATCGGAGACCCCGAGGGGCGTTCAGCGACCGGCGTGGCGCCGCTCAAACTGTTTGAGGCAATGGCATGCGGCGTTCCGGTGGTTGTCTCCGACCTGCCATTTCAGGCGGATGTCATCCGAACCGAAAATGCCGGTGTCGTGGTTCCCAAGGATGACCCGGAAGCGCTGGCCGAGGCTGTCGCCAGCCTGGTTGAGCAGCCGGATTCTGCGGCCGCGATGGGCCGCGCCGGAGCAGATTATGTCAGCAATCACGCATCCTGGCTGGCCCGGGCCCGGGAAACGGGTCGAATCATCACAGAGGCCATCACTTAACCGGGGGCGAGACCAAAGCGCCTTGCGAATCCGCACCTTGGCTGCGGATAGCGGATCGCAATGCGAAAATTCCAGGTTGTGAAACGCGGCAAAATACGATTTGTGGGCTTTGGTTCGAAGGATGAAGCCTGCCATGGCAGCACGATGCGGATGCGAACGGGTAGACGGTGATTGCCGCATATGCGGCTCGGTAATGTAAGGGAGAGTGACCCGTGTGTGGTCTTTACGCCTCTATCGGCTTTGCGCCGGATCCGGCGCGGATCGACATCGTGGCCCATCGCGGCCCCGACGGGCAAGGCTGGGAGACCTACCCCAGCCCTTGCGGACCCGTCGCGCTGGGACATCGGCGGCTGGCAATCATCGACATATCGGATGCCGGCCTGCAGCCGATGTCGGATGCCAGCGGGCGCTACCAGCTGGTGTTCAACGGCGAGATCTACAACTACCTGGAACTGCGCGAACGGCTGATCGCGCAAGGCGAAGTGTTTCACACCCAGACGGATTCAGAAGTGCTGTTGCGGGCCTTCATCGCCTGGGGAGCCGATTGCCTTGACGAGCTCAGGGGCATGTTCGCCTTCGTGATCTGGGACGCCAGGGACAAGAAGCTGTTTGCGGCCCGCGACCGCTTCGGAATCAAGCCGCTCTATCTCGCCCAGACGACTACGGGCGTGGCTTTCGCATCGGAAATCAAGCAGCTCATCGGCCTCGATGGTCTCTCCGGCGGCATGAACGTGGCCCGCGTGCATGATTTCCTTGCCTCCGGCATCACCGATCACATGCCCGAAACGATGTTTGACGGCGTCGAGCAGTTGCTTGGCGGCGAATGGATGAGCGTCGATGCATCCGGCGGGCGCCTGCAGACACTCCGCCGGCGCTGGTACCCGGTTCCGGGCAAACGCATCCGCGTGACCCAGAAGCAAGCGGCGGAAAAATTTCACGACCTTCTTTCAGACGCGGTGCGCTTGCATCTTCGCTCCGACGTGCCCGTCGGGAGCTGCCTCTCAGGCGGCTTGGATTCGTCCTCCATCGTCTGCCTGATGGCGGGCATGATGCCTGACGGCCAGCGGGTGAATACGGTGTCCGCCTGCTACAGCGAGAAGAGCGTCGATGAAAAACCCTTCATGGATATCGCCGCAACCGCTTCGGGATCCATGCCGCATTTCGTTTTTCCGAAGCCCGAGGACGTGTTCCAGACCGCCTCCGACATAACCTGGCATCAGGACGAGCCCTTCGGTTCGACCTCGGTATTTGCCCAATGGTGTGTTTTTGCGGAAGCCCGCAAGATCGGCGTCAAGGTGATGCTCGACGGGCAAGGCGCCGACGAGCAGCTTGCCGGCTATCACACCGGTTTCGCCCACTATCTCGCCAACCTGATCAAGACCGGTCACCTCCTCAAGGCGGGGCAGACCATTGCCGGGCGCCGCAATCTGCACGGCGCGTCGGTGGCCACCCAGTTGATGCGGCTAGCCCCGCAGCTTCTGCCGGCTGCGCTCGCCGCGCCGCTGCGCAAGCGCTACCAGCGCCTGACCAAGGGGGATTGGCTGGAAACCGATCTCATCGCCAAACACGGCAACCCGGAGGGCGCGCTGGCGTCCAGCGCGCGGCGGCTGGGTCTTGACGAGCCGCGTGATGTCGCCGGCCTTTGCGAAGTCATGACCTTTGGCTCCAATCTCCAGATGCTCCTGCATTGGGAGGACCGCAATTCCATGGCGCATGCGATCGAGGCACGGGTGCCGTTTCTCGATCACCCGCTCGTCGAATTCTCGCTGGCGCTCGGCAATGAGCACAAGTTCGACGGCGCCGAAACCAAGAAGGTGTTGCGCGAGGGCATGGCCGATGTGCTTCCCGACGAGATCCGCAACCGCCACGACAAGCTTGGCTTTGCGACGCCCGAACAGGTCTGGTTCCGCGGACCGCTGAGGGGCGAGATCACGGACGGCGTCGAGGCAACCCTGCGGCGTTTCCCCGATCTGCTCGACGCCAAGGCGACACGCAACCTGCGGGATCAAATGCTTTCCGGCTCGATGCCGATTGACTTCACCCTGTGGCGAATCGTCAACCTCGGCATCTGGGGTGAGCGCTTCGGAGTGACCGGATGACCCGGTCCGCTTCAGGCTTCCGGCTTGTCAGAATGCCGGCCCGGCACCCTGACAGGCCGGTTTTCCCTATCATCGTGAGCGGAGCCCGGGCTTGAAAATCCTGTTTGCCTGCAATGACCTGGACTATTTTCTGCTGCACCGTTCCAACCTGCTTGGGCCGCTGCTGGAGCGGGGTCATGATGTGAGCCTTTGCGCGGGCGGCAACAGCCAGTCTGCCGAACGCCTGCCCGACGGCGTGCATTTCATTCCGGTCACGCTCAACCAGCATCATCTGGACCCTTTGTCCGATCTGAAGCTGACGGCGCAATATGCTCGCATTGTTGCCGGGACACAGCCCGATGCGGTTCACTGCTTCACCATCAAGCCCAACCTTTACATGGCCCTGGCGCTGGCCTCACGCCGTCTGCTGCTGAGGAAAACGCCCCGCCTGGTGCAAACCTTCCCCGGGCTTGGCAAGGTCTTCGAACCCTCCACCGGCATGGTGGCGAAGATCCGGCGCGCGGTGGTTGCAACCCTGTTGCGCGCAAGCTGCGGCCTGCTCGACCGGTCGGCCACGTTCGAGAATTCCGCCGACCGCGATGTGATGGTCCAGGCCGGCATTGTTTCCGCTGACCGCGCCCACGTCGTCGCCGGGGCCGGCCTCGACCTGAAAACCTACGTTCCTGCATCGGACCAACGCGGCGGCGAGCTGTCCTTCCTCTTTGCGTCGCGGCTGCTCAAGGCCAAGGGGGTCGGCACCTTTCTGGAGACGGCCAGGACCGTTCGCTCCGAAGGGAGCAAGGCGTCGTTCCTGATTGCCGGCAAACCCGATCCGGACAATCCGGACCAGTTCGACATGTCGTTGATAGACGCGGCGCAGGATCGCGGAGAGGTCCGCTATCTCGGGCCGCTGACCTCCGGGCAAATGGTTGCTGCACTTCAGGACGCCGATGTGGTCTGCCTGCCGACACGTCTGAGAGAAGGCTTCCCGCGCATCCTGGCCGAGGCGGCCGCCTGCGGCTGCGTGCTGATCGCTTCGGACCAGCCGGCTATCCGCCAGGTTCTCACCCAACCGGACAATGGATGGCTGATCGACCCGGCGGACGCGCGGGATCTGACGGCTGTGGTGCAGGAATGCCTCGCCGATCCGGATCGAATTCGCGCGATGGGAACCGCCAACGCGGCGGCAATCCGCCGGATGCCGGTTGATGATGAATCCGTGTCGGCAATTTTCCGCAAACTCTACGGCCTGTAGGCCCCGCATCCGATCGTCCGGTCCGATCCGCGAGCTGTGGACAGGGCGGCAAGATCCAATCTAGAGCTGTACAGGCAAGACGGAGTTGAAATGAAGATCTGTCACCTTTCCCTGTCGCCGGTGCTCAGCGACATTCGCGTCATGCGGCAGGTCACCTGCCTGCGCGAAGCCGGACATGAAGTCGCTCTTATCGGCTACGGTGCCGGTGTGGACGAGCGGCCGATGACAGCCGTGGAGCGGCTTCGCCGTGCGGCGATGCAGATGCCGGCCTGGATATTGCCGGACGCGGCCGCAACACGGCTTGCCTCGAACATTCCGGAACTGAAGCAGATGTGGGCGGCGGTCCGCGGCCGGTCATTCGATGTCGTCCACGCCCACGACGCCGAGGCTCTTCTGGTGGCCGAGAGGCTGGCGCGGGACTGCGGCGCCAAGCTGATCTATGACAGCCATGAATTCGGACAGGGCGCCCGCCTGGAAAGCCTGACATGGCGCCTTGCGTTTCCGGCCTTCATCCGGGCGATCGAGCGCCGGTGCCTGCCGCAGGTGGATGTCGTGACAACGGTCTCGGATTATCTCGCATCGGCGCTGCAACGAAGCTACGGCCTGTCCGAAACGCCAACCGTGATCCGCAATGTGCCGTCCTATCAGGCGATCGAACGCCAGCCTAAAACATCCGACAAGCTCATCGTGCATTACCACGGCATTCTCAATTCCGGCCGCGGCCTGGAGATCGTGCTGAAGGCGCTGGCGCTTCTGCCGGACCGTTTTCATGTCAGGCTGACCGGCCCCGTCCGCCAGCCGGGCTATGACACCGAGTTGCTGGGTCTTGCCACCGAGCTGGGCATTGGCGATCGGGTCGAGTTGCACGACGCCGTGCCGGTGGACGAGCTCATCCGCCATGCAAGCGAGGCGGACATCGGCATATTCGTAACCCAGGGGAAAAGCACCCAGGAACTCGCTGCCCTTCCAAACAAGATGTTCGAATATGCCATGGCGGGCCTGGCAGTTGTCGGCGGACCGGCCCCCGATATCCTCGGCTTCATCGCGGATCATGATCTCGGCATCGCTATGGCTGCGCCCACCCCGGAAGCCCTGGCTGCCAAACTGCGCGAGATTACGCCCGCAGCGCTCGAGGCCTGGCAAGCCAACGCGCTGGCGTCAGCCAGGACCAACAATTGGGACGCCGAAAAGCGCAAGCTCCTTGCGGTCTACGACCGCGTTTGTGCGAACGGCATCTGAGCAAGCGTATACCGGTTCCACCGGCGAGACGGGCTTGCTTCAGGCGTTGCGGGTAATCATTGAGCGACCTTGTCGCCCTGCCCCCGGCCAATCAGCGTTGCCAGACCAATGGTGATGTCCAGGCGCAAGGACTGCAAGGCCAGGTATCTGGCATCCCATCTTGCCAGCCGTTCCGGATCGCTCATGTCGATACCGTTGATCTGGGCGAGGCCGGTGATGCCCGGCTTGGCCCCGAGAACCCCGAGCCGCTGGCGCGCCGCGATCAATGCCGTCTGGGTCGGCAGGCAGGGGCGCGGCCCGACAAGGCTCATCTCGTTGCGCAGAATGTTCCAGGCCTGCGGCAATTCATCGAGCTTTGTTGCCCGTAAAAACCGCCCGAACGGGGTGATCGCGGCTGCCGACACTTCGTGGGTCCCGGCCTGCCGGGTTCCAAGCTCCATTGTCCGGAACTTGTAGCAGACAAATTCGCGGCCGTTGCGGCCGACACGGTCTTGGGCAAAGATGCCGGGGCCCGGCGACTGCAGCCGGACAATTGCCCATATCAGCGCCATTGCCCACCAAAGCAACGCGAAAACGCTGACGGCAACAGCCAGATCGATGAACCTTTTCGAGACGACAAACCAGGGATTGGCCTGCTGGTCGTCGGACAGGATCAGCTCCGTTGATGGATCGGGAAATTCTCCAGCCAGGATGAAATCCGCAAGCCGGCGCACATGAACAGTCGGCTTGAGCATTGCCAGAACGCCGAACAGGCCGTGCGCCAGCCATCCGGGCAACCGGTTGAGCAGTTTCAACCGACCACTCCAGCGCTCGCCATGGACGGCGGGCAGGTAGATGGTGGTCACATTCAACCCGCTCACCGATGCCAGTTGTCTTGCCGCCTGGCGCTTGCTTTCCGCGTAGGCGCCCTGATTGGCCTCATCGAGGGCATGGGTGGAGGATATATTGATCAGCCGGCCGATGCCTGCCTGGCGCGCCTTGCCGGCAACCTCAATCAGAAAGTCGGCATTGACGCGCATGAAGCCGGGCCTGTCGAGCTTTGCGTCGGTGTTGGCAACGACAAGGTGCAGCAACAGATCCCACCCCTGCGCGCGCTGTTCAAGATCGCCGTAACCACAGGATTGGATGTGCGGAAACAAGGCCGCCAGCTTTGCCTGATCCCGTCCAACCAGCAGCAGCTGCACACCAGCTTCGGCGAGAAGCGGCACCAGGCTTTGGCCGACAAAGCCGGATGCTCCCGTAATCACTAATCTCATGTTGTTTCCAGACCGCCCATCCGGTGACCCTGACCGCGCCCGGATCATCTGGAGCCATGGAGCCGGATGGTGATTCCACCATGACCCCAAACGCTTGCCAGCGGTCGCTGTTTCCCTATCCGCGTGTTTCCAACCAAATAGAGGGAATAGCCTGCCACCGCAACATCGGCCGCGTCAGCTGTCTTCACCGGAGCTGAGGACCAACGCGCCGTGCAGCAGATCCCGCCGCCCCCATTCGACGTTTCCCAAGTCACATCACAACAACTGCGGCCCGACCGGAGCCGGTTCATGCCGTTTGATGAGGTTATCCATGTTCACATTGATGCATTGGTTTGGTTTCCTTGATTGCCTTTTTCCGCAGGACTGGTAAATCGCGGCTATGACAAACACGCCGCTCTCCCATATTCGCAATTTTTCGATCGTGGCCCATATCGACCACGGCAAATCAACGCTTGCCGACCGGTTGATCCAGACCTGTGGCGGGCTGGCCGATCGCGAGATGAGCCAGCAGGTTCTCGATTCCATGGATATCGAGAAAGAGCGGGGCATCACCATCAAGGCCCAGACGGTCCGGCTGCACTATACCGCCAAGGATGGCGAGATGTACGTGCTCAACCTGATCGACACGCCCGGCCACGTTGACTTCGCCTACGAAGTGTCACGATCGCTCAGGGCCTGCGAAGGCTCGCTGCTGGTGGTCGATGCGTCCCAGGGCGTCGAGGCGCAGACGCTGGCCAATGTCTACGCGGCGCTCGATGCGGATCACGAGATCGTTCCGGTGCTCAACAAGATCGACCTGCCGGCGGCCGAGCCGGAGCGGATCAAGGAACAGATCGAGGAAGTGATCGGTCTTGATGCGTCGGACGCGGTGATGATCTCGGCCAAGTCCGGCATCGGCATCCCGGATGTGCTGGAAGCCATCGTCAAGCGCTTGCCCGCGCCGAAGGGCGGCACGGTCAAGGATCCGCTCAAGGCGATGCTGGTCGACAGCTGGTACGACACCTATCTCGGCGTCGTCGTGCTGGTGCGCGTTATCGACGGCGAAATGAAAAAGGGCCAGCAGATCCGGCTGATGGGCACCGGCGCCCGCTACACGGTCGAGCGCATCGGCGTGATCACGCCCAAGCTGGTGGCGATGGAATCGCTCGGACCGGGCGAGATCGGCTTCATTACCGCCTCGATCAAGGAAGTGGCCGACACCCGTGTCGGTGACACCATCACCGAAGAGCGGCGCCCGACGGACAAGGCCCTGCCCGGCTTCAAGCCGGCGCAGCCGGTGGTGTTC
>Ga0189291_100204_pt1 | contig 41647 bp, 40 predicted proteins | sample UW1redminimetaG_FD_130331 | JGI IMG/M metagenome (GOLD analysis project Ga0189291, IMG submission 130331) | Marine microbial communities from the Costa Rica Dome - UW179B-red mini metaG | ecosystem: Environmental > Aquatic > Marine > Oceanic > Photic zone | place: Costa Rica: the Eastern Pacific... | reverse complement strand
TCATGGGAGGTTTGATTTACGGATTACTAACCTATGGTGATGATAACCAAAAAGCACTCGATTTTGCTGTAGCATCATCTTGCTTAAAACACACCATAAAAGGAGATGCAAATCTCGTAAAAGTTGAAGAAGTAGAAAAATTGCTTAGCGGGGATGGTTCAGGTCGGGTTTCTCGATAAGGGTCAATTTTAAAAAATATTTTAAAGCACCACTCAAACTTTAGATAACCAAGTGAAACCAACAATAGCCATACTATGTGGTGGCGGGCCTGCTCCCGGTATAAATGCCGTAATAAGTACAGTAGCTAAAGTTTTTCTTAATTCTGATTACAGAGTACTTGGTATTCATGAAGGATACAAAGGGCTATTCTCTGAAAATCCTGATACAATTGATTTTGATTTTAAAAGAGCGGATAAGGTCTTTAATAGGGGCGGTTCTGTTCTGATAATGAGTAGATTCAAACCAAGAAATGAAGATTTCAATGTTAATTTCTTTATTAAAAATAACATCAAGCTTTTGGTAACTATCGGTGGTGATGATACTGCAGGTACGGCAAATAGGATCACTAATTATTTAGAGAAAAGTAATCTTGATGTAAAGAATATTCATGTTCCTAAAACGATTGATAATGACCTTCCATTGCCCGAAAGAAATCCAACATTTGGGTTTCATTCAGCAAAAGATGAAGGAGTTAAAATCGCAAATACGGTTTATGAAGATGCCATCACAAGTAGCAATTGGTTTGTGCTTTCAACCATGGGGAGATCTGCCGGTCATTTGGCTCTTGGTATTGCTTCTGCTTGCCATTTACCGATGGTGATTATCCCCGAGATGTTTAATAAAACTAAAATTTCTGTTGATAAAATCATTCGCCTAATGGTTAGTGCAATCCTAAAAAGAAAAATTATGAGGGTTGATTACGGCGTAATTTTACTCAGTGAAGGTGTTTTTCATATTCTCGATAAAGAAGAAATTGAGCAAATTGGTGTTCACTTAAATTACGATGAACATAACCACCCGATTTTAGGAGATTTTAGTAAGGCAAATGTGTTCAATAAGCTACTAAAAAAGCATCTTACCGATATCAACATCGCGATAAAGAGTAGACCTGTAGACTTAGGGTATGAATTAAGGTGCTGCAGGCCAATCGGTTTTGATCTGACTTTGTGCACCCTACTTGGTATTGGCGTAAAAAAATTATTCGATGAGGGAATTTCAGGTTGCATAGTTACGTGCAATTCAAAAGGTGAAATAACCCCAATGTATTTAAATGAATTCGATAGTACGGATGGAAAAATCATTCCTAGATTAGTGGAAGTAGAATCTGAATTCGCACAGCTTTGTTTTCAGAATCTTCACTATTTGGCAGAGAACGATTATCAAAGTGCGAAAGAGTATATTGATAATCCTGAACTTTATGATTTCAACAAAATATTAAACTGGAGTACATAGTGGCACGATTTTCTAGAATTGAAGTTTTTAGCGTAATGAAAAAAACAGGCTTAGTTCCTCTTTTCTATAATGAGGATGTTGAACTTGGAAAAAAAGTATTGAAAGCTTGCTACAACGGAGGTGCCAGAGTTCTGGAGTTTACTAACCGCGGTGATTATGCACATGAAGTTTTTAGAGAACTCAATAAGTTTGCAGAAAAAGAACTTCCTGAAATGATCTTAGGAATCGGTTCTGTTACTGATGCAGGTGCTGCTTCTTTATACATGCAAATTGGTGCTAATTTTGTTGTAACACCAGTTTTTAGAGAAGATATCGCTATTGTCTGTAATCGTAAAAAAGTTTTGTGGTCGCCAGGCTGTGGTTCGTTAACAGAAATTACTAAAGCTGAAGAACTTGGATGCGAATTGGTAAAATTATTTCCCGGTGGTACTTACGGAGCTAGCTTTATAAAAGCGATTAAAGGCCCCCAACCCTGGACAAATGTAATGCCTACCGGAGGTGTTTTACCAACTCAAGAAAATCTCAAAGCATGGTTTGATGCCGGAGCAACATGTGTTGGGATGGGTTCAAAGTTAATTACCAAAGAAATAATTCAGAATAGAGATTTTAAATCTCTTGAAGCATCAGTTAGGAATTCAATTGAATTAATTTCACAATTAAAGCAGAGACACATTTAGCATTACATCTGAAATTAAATACTTAATTTAAAAAATCGTATTTAATGTGAGTTGGAGATAATTATCTTAATAAAGCCCTTGAGTCAGGAGCTTGTGGTATGATGTTGGAAACCGCAAAGGATAATCATGTTGGTAACCAGCTTTATCCAACTACCGGCTGGACTTTGGATGAAGATCATAATTTTTATACCTGGGATGTATAATTATTTGTAATAGCTTTTAATCAGATATTTAAAGTGGAGTGAGAAAATTGAGATATCAACGTCTTCCTGAGAATCAATTTTTGAAAACCGTTTATCCAAATATTCAAATCTTGCGTCGATTACATATCTGTTCTTAAAAACTAATCCCGTTCCGAAAACAAAATGTGTAGGAAATTTTGGGTCATCAAAGTCCCTTTTCGTTTGGTAATTAACGTTTACTCCTTCTCCAATGGGTAAACCTCTGCTCAAGCTTATATCTATAAAAGGTCTTACCACTTCGGATCTGTTGATATACCATCTCGCACCTGCTGACAATTCAAGCATTTGAAAATTGAGTTGTGAAGTGTCTCTTCTTCCTTCAATTTGCGAGATATCTGTATCTTCAAAAACCCGGTAGTCTAATCTGCCCCAAATTGAAAGGCGATTTTTTGCAGCAGGGATAAGATATTCTGCCTCAACACCAATGTTTGGAATTTTTGTGTCCGCAAAACTTGAGTATTTTAAGTTTTGAATACTATTGGTGCTTAAAAAAGAATATTTAATTGCTCCAATCGAAAAACCAATATTTAAATATCTGCTAGAAAAATTAGAAGATTTTGTATATGTCTTTGATTCAGACCCCAGACATTTATTCTCTTCAATAATAATTTTTCTTAATTCAGTTAGATTATAATTTATATCAAAATTAGAATTGCCATTATCTTGATTGCAGTTAAGCACGGTTTTTAACTGTTCTCTGAAAATACGATTGTAACTTTTAAAACCATCAGGCCTGATGAATTCTATAGAATAAAGTTGCTGAGGATTCTCTTCGTTGACCTTTAAAAAAAATATTGTGCTTTGATCATCATGATATTTTAAGAGACTCAAGTTTCCCTCTAATTCCATAGACAAGAATATTGTCTTATTGGTGGGCTTGGGAGTTGCAATTTGATCTAGTTTTAGGTTCAGATCTATTTCAACATTGTAGCGGATAAATTTATATCCAGATACATAGAACTCTTTAACAGAATCAATTGAAGCAATCCGATTTTTTGAGTTTCTTTGTTCTCGATAATAGATGAAGTTGGGATGTTCCGAAAGGGGAGATATATCTATATAAACATTAGACTTTTCGCCTGCCTCGTTTATAAAATAGCCTTTCTCAAACAAGTCTTGAGCTTCTGAATCAAAATGTAAAGCTATAAGCAATACCGGTAATAGGAGTAATTTTTTCATTCCCTAATGTAAGTATTAACTTAAATATATGTTAAATAAAAAGCCTTGGTTCAATAAAGAACCAAGGCTTGATTGAAATTTTTGATTAGAACTATTCAACAACAAAAGTCCCTTGCATCAGACCGTAATGCCCGGGAAAAGTACAGATAAATGTATAAGTTCCCTTCTCAGGAGCTTCGAATGTGATCGTATCAGACTCGCCGCCACCAAGTAATTCTGTAGCAACAATTACATCCTTTGAATCTTTTGGAAGATAATCGTTGTCTTTAGCTTGCATCGCAGCCATTGCAAAATCTTTTACAACAACTCCGTCTTTTAGTAGAACCCAATTATGTCCCATCGCTTGTTTAGGAAGCTTTCCAACATGCTTTAGCGTTAATTTGATTTCCTCTCCTGCTTTTACTTTGATTTCTTTTGTATCAAATTGCATTCTGTCGTTTGCTTCTACGGTTATCTCATTAACCTGAGAATCTCCTGCAGAATTATTGACTGGTGATATAGATAATAGTGCTGTAAGAAATAGAATTATAATATTCATGACTTGCTGATTTAGGTTTATTTAAGTTGATTAAAATTAAGGCTGTTTTGTAAAGATTTGATGAAGAAATACAACATTTTAATTGGATCCGGGAAATACGCAAAAAGGCTCAATACTTTGCATTAGTTGTCTTGGCAAACCGACATCATGAAGCAGAACTCCTCTAAAGATAAGGAAGACTCCTAAGCTGAAAGCCAGATATGGAACATATGTCTTAATCTTACCGCGTAGATCTAAAGAAATAAAACTTGGGGATATATAGATGGTAAGTAGCGCTGGTAATGTCCCTAATCCGAAAAGCGCCATGTATAACAAACTGTGGTAAGGAGTTTCTGTTAAAACGGCTGCTGCAAATCCTGAATACACAAAAGCACAGGGCAACAATCCATTTAAAATACCCATTCCAAAAAGAGCAGGCTTTGAGTTTTTCCTGATAAGAACTCCATAACTTTTGTTAATCCCGGAAATAAATTTCTGATATAAAGCAGGTTTTGGCTTTGATTTAAGCCTACCGGAAAACAAAACACCTACAATGATGGAAATTCCGAGCACAATAGAAAGCGCACTCTGAAATCCGCCCAGCGAGATTTCCTTTCCCAGAAAACCGATTAATAATCCAAAAAGTGCATAGACCAAAATTCTACCTGAGTTATAAATTCCGGCATTTAAAGTAATTGCAGAGAAACTCGAACTGGTTCTTGGCAAACCAAGTACAATAGGACCACACATTCCAATACAATGAAAGCTTCCAATGAATCCTAATCCCAATGCAGTCCAAAGTTCCATGTCAGATTACAACTGTCTTTTCTTCGAGATAACTTTGTTCATCAGAATTCCATTCTATTTTGAGAATCCATTTCCCTTTTTCTAAAGCAGAAGTAGAGATAAGTTGAATTCCACTCGCATTAACGCTGAGGGGAATTTCTCCATCCAATTCCGGATTATTCGGGCGGTAGAGTTTTATGTACCCCTGTGCTTTTCCAACAAATTTATTCGGAAAAACAACTCTTAACGCTTCCAGTTTTTCATCAAAAACAATAACTACCGGATCTTTCAAATCAGCAGAGCGTTTACGTTCATCTATGGTTTGCTGGTATTCTACGCCTTCTTCGTAATGCTCGTTTGTTACCAAAAAGAAATCAAGGCTGATAAAATAGCTCACCATGCTTAATGTCCCGATTACAAATACGGTAATAGCCAATGCAATTCCGCTTCCCCAATTAAATTTTTTCATGTATATGCTATTTAGCCGGACCAATAAATCCGGAAGTTAGAGTTTCAATTTGTTCATTGCCGGAATACACGCCAAAAGTGAGTGTAGTTTGAAGCCCGGTTAGTTGGTCGTTGTTTAGTTTAATCAAGAATCGCCCTTCCGATAAATTCTGTGGTTCAACAGTACTTACAGTTCCAAGTGAAACCATTTCACCGGCAGGTTCAAGTAATCGGAGTTCGAATTCTCTTGTATCAAAAGCCTTATTAATAACTTTTACCTGATAGATGTTGCTATACATATTATTTGGAAGTTCCTGATAAAGGGTACCGGGCTGACGTAGAATCGTAGTTTCTAAATCTGTTCGCATACTCATAAGCGTTACAAAAATAGAGAGCAATACAATGAGAACACCCGAATATCCCGCTACTCTTGCCGTAAATATTTTCTTAGTTTTTTTTCTGATGCTATTTTCGGAAGCATAGCGAATTAAGCCACGGGGTTTGTCAATTTTATCCATTACGGCATCACAAGCATCGATACAAGCTGTGCAGTGTACGCATTCTAGTTGTGTTCCATTTCTGATGTCAATTCCCATCGGGCACACTTTTACGCATTGGGTACATTCGATACAATCTCCGAAATCTGAACTTTCGGGTAATCCTAAATCTGCAAGTGTAGCTTTTCCTGTAATTACTTTATTGCGATCAGCAATTTTCGCGCGATGCTCTCCTCTTTTGTAATCATACATTACGTTTATTGAGTTGTTATCGAGCATAACGGATTGCATTCGCCCATAAGGACAAACAAAGTGGCAAACCTGCTCTCTCATGAACGCAAAAACCCCATAGAAAACTCCGCTGAAAATAATCATAGCAGCTAATCCACCTGCGTGTTCTGATGGCGGATCGGTGATGATCTCAAAAAGCTGATCTTTACCAATGATGTATGCTAAGAAAAGGTTTGAAATAACGAATGCCAGCGTATAAAAAATGGCATGTTTAGAACCTTTCTTTAAGATTTTTTCAGCATTCCAAGGTGCTTTTTTCAGACGAATCTGAGCGGCAGAATCGCCTTCAATCCAATATTCGATTCTACGAAAAACCATTTCCAGAAAAATAGTTTGAGGGCATGCCCATCCGCAAAACAATCTTCCAAAAATAGCTGTAAATAGAACTATAAATACAATAAAGGTAAGCATCCCAAAAACAAGGAGATGCAGATCCTGTGGCCAGAATGCAACTCCAAAGATTACAAATTTTCGTTCAAGAATATTAATAAGCAACAAAGGGTTCCCATTAATAGTGATGAACGGGCCGGAAAAGAAGAAAGCCAAAAGAAACACAGCTACAATAGATCTGGCATTGTAGAATCGTCCTTTTGGTTTTTTGGCATGAATCCAGTTTCGACCGCCGGTTTCACTTACCGTAGCGAGCCGATCTCTAAATTCTTTTTTTCCAATTTGTCTTCCTTGTTCCTGCGACATTGTATTCCTTAATTTATACTACAAGGTTTTGCACGAGCTTCATCTATCGCTTTTGCATTAGGAGGATTTGTTCCCTGTAGAGAGCCGATATAGCTGACTAAAGCATTAACATCTTCGTTGGGCATTGGCGCTCCGCTTCCATAGGCAACCATTCCTTTATCGGGATAACCTTCAGTAATACTTAGTGCAACTTCTTCTGCTGAACATCCATGAATCCAGAAATCATCAGTTAAATTAGGACCAACTAAACCTTCAGCTGCACTTCCATGACATGTGAAACACAGATTATTCATTCCCATGAAGATTTCCTTTCCTTTTTCAATCACTTCAACTTGTTCGCTGTATGTCCAGGTAAAAGAGGATTCTCCGGCAGAGGATTGTTCATCGAACTTATACTTTTCTTCTGCCGCAGCCATTTCCATTTCGTATTCTTCATGTTGATCAGGTCCCCATTCGAAAACTTCGTAATAGAGCGCATAACCAATTCCGAAAGCGATAGTGAAATAAAATAGCCACAACCACCAAACCGGCATATGATTGTCGAGTTCACGAATGCCATCGTATTCGTGATCTAATAGTTTGTCTTTTTCGTCATCTAAAACTTTCATTGGTCTGAATTTTTTGAATTAAAAATTTTCTCTGAATCGAGCGGAATGTTTGAAGCTTCTTTCCAAAAATCTTTCCCTGTTCTGATTAGGTATATGATCAAGATCAAAAAGAATGAAAAGAACAAGATGAGCGAGATACTCGGAAAAAGTTCAATACCATCCATTGAGCGTAATACTTCTTTATACATTAGTTATCCTCCAAAATTACGTTAGAAAGTTTTTTGCTCGAAGGGAGTTCTTCGAAAGGATCTGTTTCTCCCGAAATATCAGTTCCAAGACGTTGCAGATAAGCAATTAGTGCGATGACTTTTTTATCTGATGTGATCTCCACACCTTCAATAACATCAAAGCCATTTTCTCTTAAACCTTGTGTAATTCGTTCAGCCTGGAATTTCATATCATCAATAGCATATTCAGGATAGCGAGATGAGTAAGGAACCCCGACTGTTCTAAGAGCGTCGATTCTATCAGGCATAGATTTCATATCCATGTTTTGGGATAAAAGCCACGGGTAAGCCGGCATGATAGATCCCGGTGAAGTTGAATTTGGATCGTAAAAGTGACGTAAATGCCAGGAATCGGGATATTTTCCACCAATTCTATGAAGATCCGGTCCCGTTCTTTTTGATCCCCAGAGGAATGGATGATCGTATACAAATTCTCCGGCTTTGGAATACTCCCCATAACGTTCAGTTTCGGAGCGGAAAGGGCGGATCATTTGGGAATGGCAGTTATTACATCCTTCTGCTATGTATATGTCACGACCTTCAACTTCTAATGCGGTATAAGGTTGTACACTTTCTATAGTCGGAATGTTTGAATCAATAAGAGCTGTAGGCATGTATTCGACAACTCCACCGATTAGAATGGCAATTACAGTGAGTACAGTAAACTTTAGAGGTCGACCTTCAAGCTTTCTGTGCCAGCTTTCATTTTCATCTCCGAAATGTTCTCGTAACTGAGGAGCCTGCACTTTTTCGGAACTTAACAAAGATCCGCTTTTTGCAGTTTTAAAGAGATTGTAAACTCCAAATAGAGCACCAATAATGAATAAACTTCCTCCAAATGCTCTCAAGGCATACATCGGAACAATCTGAACAACAGTTTCCAAGAAGTTAGGATAGGTTAAGAACCCTTGATCTGTGAAATCTTTCCACATTAAACTCTGAGTAATTCCACCCCAATACATTGGAATCACATAGAAGATTGCTCCCATAGTGGCAAACCAGAAGTGGATATTAGCAAGCTTTGTTGAGAACAGTTTAGTCTGATAAATTCGGGGAGTTATGAAATACAGCATCCCAAAAGTTAAACCTCCGTTCCAGAGTAGAGCTCCATTGTGTACGTGACCAATTATATAGTCAGAGTAATGAGCAATGGCATTAACGTTTGCTATAGATAACATCGGGCCTTCAAAGGTTACCATTCCATAAGCCGTTATTGCAACTACCATGAATTTTAGAACAGGATCTTCGCGAACTTTGTCCCAAGCACCTCTTAGTGTCAAAAGTCCGTTTAGCATTCCTCCCCAAGATGGGGCAATAAGCATCAAACTAAATACAACGCCAAGAGTTTGAGCCCAACCCGGTAAAGCGGTGTATAACAGGTGATGGGGCCCCGCCCAAATGTAGATAAATATTAACGACCAGAAGTGAACGATTGAAAGTCTGTACGAAAATATAGGTCGGTTTGAAGCCTTAGGAATAAAATAATACATGATTCCCAAGAATGGTGTAGTTAAGAAAAATGCTACCGCATTATGACCGTACCACCACTGTACAAGTGCATCCTGAACTCCGGCATAAATAGGATAACTTTTCAATAAAGTAGCAGGAATCTCAAAAGAGTTCACCAAGTGAAGTACAGCAACGGTTACAAAAGTGGCGATGTAAAACCAGATAGCAACATAAATGTGTCTCTCACGGCGCTTCATAATGGTCATGATCATATTCACGCCAAATATTACCCAAATAAGAGTAATTGCGATGTCAATAGGCCATTCAAGTTCAGCGTATTCTTTACTGGTTGTAATACCAAATGGTAGTGTGGCAACCGCAGAAAGAATAATTGTTTGCCATCCCCAGAAATGGATATTGCTGAGTTTTTTGCTCCACATTGACGCTTTACATAATCTTGGTAGCGAATAATAAACTCCATAAAAAATGGCGTTACCGGCAAAAGCAAAAATTACTGCATTGGTATGTAAAGGTCTTAATCGACCAAAAGATAGTTCGGGAATAAAACCTAAAAAATCAGGCCAAATAAACTTCAACGCAACTATCAATCCTACAAGAAATCCAATGATTCCCCATATCATGGTTGCGATCCCAAAATTTCGAACTATTTTATTGTCATAATGAAAGGTATCTACAGACATTACGAATCCCGTTTAGATGTTTGTGTTTTATTGTTGGATGATGAATTTTTTTCATCGAAAAGAATGCGAACAGACGGCGTGTATTTATCATCAAACTGCCCGGATTTAACGGCCCAAATGAAGGCTGCCAAAAAAATCAGTGCTACTGAAATACTAAATAGAATTAAAAAGAAAATTACGCCCATATCTTTAACCCCATTTTTCTGGCTTTTAACCTGGTAGCAAATGTGGTAAAAACCATAATTGTAATAGAGCTCAGGGGCATTAAAATTGCGGCAACTAAAGGAGATAAATGCCCAGTAATTGCGAAATAAAGTCCTGTAATGTTATAAACCAAGGAAAGTCCGAAACTCACATTTACTATACCGATGGAGTCTTTCGAGAAATCTAAGAGGGTTTTAAAATTTCTGAGCTCTTTACTATCCAGAATGGCATCGCAAGCGGGAGAGAAAGAACTTGTTTTGTCAGAAAGAGCAATTCCGAAATGACTGTTTTTCAGTGCCCCTGCATCGTTCAATCCATCACCGATCATAAGTACTTTTTGATTCTTGTTTGAAAGTGATTCCACAAAATCGAGTTTTTGAGAAGGCGATTGGTTGAAGTGCATGTTATCCGTTCCTTTAAAATACTTGGAAAGCTGATCGGCATCTTTTTCATTATCTCCTGATAAAAGATGGAGATCATAATTAACTCTCAATATTTCGATCAGCTCTTGTACACCAACTCTTAATTTATTCTTAAACTCGAAACTTCCTCTATACTCATAATTGATTGCTATATGAACATGATATCCCGGTCTTTTGGAAGTATTGATTTTTGAACCAATGCTGTCCTCTAAAAAGCTTTTGCTACCAATATGGACAGCGTAATCTTTGTAGGAAGAGTGAATTCCTTTTCCTCTCACTTCCTCAATAAAGTCAGGGCTTAAATCAGATATATTTTCTTCCTTTAATGTGGAACAGATTTTCTTGCTGTATGGATGTGTCGAATTTCTGGTAGTCGTATAGATTAGTTGTTTGTCAAACTCTGAAAGAGGAGATCCAATAAATGTAAGATTAGCTTTTTCAGAATCAGTAATCGTTCCGGTTTTGTCAAAAACAATAGTATCAATGGTTCCCAAGCTTTCAATCCCATCTATATCTTTCAGAAAAAAACCATTAAGTGAGAGAATATTTGTAGCTGAGCCAAAAGTAAAAGGTGCCGACAGAGCTAATGCACAAGGGCAAGCAACAATCAAAACAGCAGTGAAAATGGTAAATGCTTTGGAAGGTTCTATATAAAGCCATATTAAACATGAAATAATTGCAATTCCAATCACTGTAATCGTGAAATAAGGACTTATTCTGTCAGCTAATGTACTGTGATCTCTTTGCTCGTTTGATTTAATTCCATCATTTTCCCAAAGCTGTGTAAGGTAGCTATGCACCACTTTTTTGGAGACCAGCATTTTACTTTGTGCCCCCATGATCTTACCTCCTGCAAAAACAGGATCCCCATGCATTTTGGTTACAGGTGTAGATTCCCCGGTGATAAAGCTATAATCAATAATGGTTGAATCAGATTGTAAAATTGAATCACAGGGAATTAGCTCGTTATTTCTAAGGACTATTTCATTCCCAACAGAAAGTGTCTTTACAGAAACAGATTGTTCGATTCCGTTGACTATTTTTAATACTGATATGGGGAGATAAGACTTGTAATCACGGTCAAAAGAAAGTCCTTCAAATGTTTTCTTTTGAACAATCTTTCCAATCAAAAGAAAGAAAATAAAGCCGGCAAATGAATCAAAGTATCCGGCACCCGTTCCACTCAGGATTTCGTACAGGCTTCTTCCAAATAGGGCAACAATTCCAATTGATATCGGAACATCAAGATTTATACCCTTTTGGCTTATTGCTGCAAAAGCAGACTTTAAGTAATCACTTGAGCTATATACGAGAACTGGAATTGCTAACAGAATATTTAATACTCCAAAGAATACTTTAAAGGTATCAACAGAATCTGAAACGGACATATTCAAATATTCCGGAAAGCTAAAAAGCATAATGTTGCCGAAAGAAAAACCTGCCACTCCGAGTTTTAGCCAAAGATCTCTGGGAATTGACTGCTGCTCTTTTTCTTCGAGTTGATGAAGTGTCAAGTTAGGTTCATATCCGATTGTGGTAAGGAGTTCTACTATAGATCGTAAGTCTGTTTTACGGGTATCAAAAACAAGGGTTAACTTGCGTTTTAGAAAGTTGACGGTTCCCTGAAGAACTCCATCATTCAGATTTTGAAGATTTTCAAGTAACCATACGCAGGAGGTGCAATGAATATTTGGAATATTGAAAGAAGAAGTAGCAACTTCAGCATTCTTAAAATCAATCAGTTTTTCCTGTACGTCTTTATCAATCAAATAGTCGAATCTCTTTCTTTCTAAGCTATTCTTTATAGTGGTTCCGGGTGAATCCACTAAATCGTAATATGTACATAAATTATTATCTGATAATAAATGATACACGGTTTCACATCCCGTGCAGCAAAAATTTAATTCAGAATCACGTTCAATATCTACAGGTTCGCCACAATGTGAACAAGTGGTCCTTTTTATGTTGATGGATTCTTTCATTTCTTATTTAGTCCTGTAACAAATGAAAGATGCTGCTCAAACCAAGCTTGGGTCATCAGATCATCTACATTTTCAAAACTCGTTTCCTGAAGCCAATTCTTAATTTTATCTCTTTCGGTTGCCCAGAAATTATGGAAAGGGCAGGGCTGAATATTTCCGCATCCTTCAATCCCCATAAAACAAGAGTTAAAGAAGATTTCGCCATCTATCGCCGCTACTATTTCATAAATAGAAATGTCCTTCAGTTCTTTTGTCAGATACACACCACCTCGAAGTCCACGTTGGGATTTAAGAATTCCCGGAGTTTTCAGTTTTGCAAGAATTTGAGAAAGGTAAGCGGCAGGACAGTTTAATGATCGCGCAAGTTCTGCGGCAGAAATTATATCTGATGGATGCTTAGAGATAGCAATAATCGCTGAAATAGCATATTGAGTACCTTGTGATATAAATTTCATAATCTAATAATCATATTCTAATATCAATATTAGATTTTAAGAATGATTTGAGAATTATGCAATTATAAAATCAAGAAAATCTAATCCATCCCTGTTCCTTCCCTTTTCTTGGGGAAGGGGTCTTGTAAACCAAGAAGTTGCTAGCTCAAAAATCATCAAATTTATTTTGATTGAGCTATTTGAGTGTCTCTCCCTGATATTAGCGAGCCTGCCTGTTCGGCAGACAGGAGAACAAGAGTGGGGCAGCTATATGAAGCAGGAGTTTGTGTTGCTACAAAAAGAAAGGAAATTAGTCCTAATATCGAGCCTGAATTAAGGTTATATAAGAATATCAGACTTCAGGAAGTGAAGTTAAGTTGTTGATCAAACCAAACTTGAGACATTGCTTTTTCGGCATCTTCAAAATTTGTATCGAGAAGCCACTGTTTGATTTTTTCTCGTTGGTTTGCCCAAAAGTTGTGGAAGGGGCAGGGCTCGATGTGTCCACATCCATCAATTCCCATAAAGCAGTTACTGAAAAAAGCATCTCCGTCTATAGCAACAATCACTTCATATACAGAAATAGCCTTAACGGGTTTAGCTAAATAAACCCCGCCATTTAATCCTCTTTGGGATTTTAAAATTCCAGGCTTTTTCAATTTTGAAAGTAACTGAGATAAGTAAGCCGCCGGACAGTCTAAAGCTTTTGCAAGATCAGAAGCGGATACCGCTTTTCCTTGTTCTTTTTTTGAAAGAGCAATTACAGCAGAAATGGCATATTGAGCCCCTTGTGATACTAATTTCATAGTTAAATTTAATTATAATATTCTCATTAGAATATCAATATTTAAGAACATAAGCGACAATATTGAATAATTTTAATTTCGATATTGGCCGATGAGATTAATAGTTTTAGAAAACTGAAAATATCAATATGAATATCACACTTCTCGAACCGTTTTTCTCAGGCTCACATCAGCAATGGGCCGAAGGGTTACAAAAACATTCAAATCATAAAGTAAATATACTCAGCCTTCCCGGTCGACATTGGAAATGGCGGATGCATGGCGGAGCTGTTTCTCTAGCAAAACAGTTCAATGAATTGGACAAAGCTCCAGATCTTATTCTGGCAACTTCAATGCTTGATCTGACTACATTTTTGGCTTTGACAAGAGAGAAGTCAGCAAAGATTCCTGTTGCTATGTACTTCCATGAAAACCAATTGACGTATCCATGGTCACCGCAAGACAGAGATAAAAAAAAGAAGCGCGACAATCATTATTCGTTTATCAATTACACTTCAGCTTTAGCTGCTGATAAAATTTTCTTTAATTCAGAATATCACAAAGAGTCATTTTTAGAAGCCTTACCAAAATTTCTTAAACAATTTCCCGATAAACGAGAAAAAGAGAATATTGAATTAATAAAAGCTAAGAGTGAAGTTCTACATTTAGGGCTGGATCTCGCAAGATTTGACGAGTTTCGATCTTCGGATAAAGAAAAACAATCGGCGGCTACTATTTTATGGAATCACCGCTGGGAGTATGATAAAAACCCCGAAGAATTTTTTGAAACGTTGTTTGATTTGAAAGAAAAGGACATTGCTTTCAATTTAGTTGTGTTAGGTGAACAGAATGATGTAAATCCACCAATCTTTGATGAAGCAAAAGAAAAACTTAAAGATGAAATTTTGCATTGGGGATACGCAGAAACTTTTGAAGAGTATGCAAGATGGTTGTGGCGAGTTGATATTCTGCCGGTTACGTCAAATCAGGATTTTTTTGGAGGAAGCGTAATAGAAGCGATGTACTGCGATTGTTTCTCGCTATTGCCAAACCGATTAGCCTATCCGGAACACCTGCCTGAAGAGTTAGATCGTGAGTTCTTATACGAAGAAGGGGAACTAGAAGCCCGACTGGAAACCGCCATTGAAAATGTAATGGGAATTCGTCTGGTTGATTATCAGTCAATTGTAAAGAAGTACGATTGGGGAGAACTGATTGGGAAGTATGACCGAGAACTAGAATCTGTTTCTTAGTTTGTGTTACCGGGATTTCTCCTGATTAACAGGATGTGCAAGATTTATGTCCCAAAGATCAAGAAAAATCTCAAGGAATATTTATAAAATCAACTGTCTGCAAATACATCGATCCAAAGTTCCTCAACCTGATCACGAGCCCATTGGTGTTTACGGAGAAATTTTAAGCTGGATTTTACACTCGGATCATTTTTGAAGCAGTTGATGTCAACATGAAGGCTCAACTGCTCCCAGCCATAATATTCAACCAGATTCTCAACAATTTGTTGGAGCTTAATTCCATGCAAAGGATTGTTGGGTTGTTCTGAGCTCACTATTGCTCTGCTACTTCCTTTAATTTTGGAAGTACGGCCTTCCAGCCTTTCTGAGTATCAATGTAGCGTTCCTGACCATTTTCCACATATTTATAGCCTTTTTGAGTAATAGTAAGTTCTGTTTTACCATCATCTTCTTCCATTTCGTAAATGATAACAAGATAATTCTCTAAAGTATCTTCAATACCTGAATTCGCAGGAAAAAGAGTATGTTCTAACAATTTGTTAGGAACTGAACGAATCACTTCCCCTTTTACAACCGTGACGTCTTTTTCGTTTTGCTTGATGTAATAGTTGGCTTTGCTACCCGGAGTCCAGTTACTGTCGCAGCGGGAACCAAACATATATTGCTCAATTTTGTCAGGATCAGTAAGCGTTTCCCATACTTTTTCTGCTGTTGCTTCGATCGTAGTTTCAAAAACTATAGTGTTTTCCATAGTGATTATTTAATCGTCTTATTTAACCAGTTTATCATTTCGTTAAAGGCTTTTTCACGAACCTCTTTTTTTGATAGAAAAATATCATGGATTGCATTTTCCACAGCCATGAAGGTAACTTTTTTTCCTAATTTCTGTCCAGTTTCTTTTATGTGATCTACATTTAGTACCATATCCATGTCTAGAATCTCTGGAGACCATTTTTTTGGTTGTTCAGACTTGTCAGAATGCATAACAAGGATCGGTTTCTCAATATTTGAAGATGTTTGAATTATCATTTGAGCATCACTGACTGCTATCAGCCATTTAAAATAAGCTGGGAACCCCCGTTCCGGTTTCCACTTTTGATTAAACTCCCATTCACCATAGTGATCTTTAAGCAAGCTTCGGTTGTATAAACTAGACAAGGGCTTACGTTTGTTTCCATAAGGCATAAAAAAAGAAATAATTCGGGCAAAAAAAAGATTAAGGTTTCGTTCAAGTTTAGAAATATTGAAATCAAAGAATGGAGAGTTTAATATATAAGCAGTTACAAGCTCTTTTCTGTTACCAAAATTGGCATACATACTTGCAATCAGCCCTCCGGTAGAATGTCCCAGAACTACTATTTCTTTCTTGTTTTCTCTTTGAATGATCTCCAAGCTTTCTGTGATCTCTTCATAATACTCTGAGACATCTCTGCAATAATTCGGGTGCTGGTGTGGTAGAAGTGAACGTCCATATTTTCGAAGATCAAGTGCAAAAAAGTTGAACTCCTGCTGATGGAATCCTGCTGCTAAATGTGGATGAAAGAAATAGTCATTGAATCCATGGATATAGAGAACGGATTTTCGACCAGAGATATTCTGATTAGACCGAATCAAGGTAGCTGTAACTTTCCCTTCGTAGTCATCGGGAAATTCCAGCGTCTGTTTAGTAAAATCGTTGAGTGTCATTGAAGAAAGTAAATACTCAATGTAGAATTAAGGATTGCAGAGTCAAGATGTAGACGAGAATCTGAGATTAATGTTTTGTTATTTTTCAAATCTAAGATAATTTTAATTGATAAATAATCAACTGGTAGCACCATATTTTTCCTTTAGATACTCAAAATCCAGTTTAATCATTTCTTTCAATATCTCTACATTAATATCAGAAAGGCGCTTAATATAAAGGCAGGATTTCCCGTTTTTATAAGGTCCTAATTTCGACAACAACTCTTCATGTTTTTTAAAATTGCTAATAATGTATAAAGTAATAGACTGTTTTCGATTTGAAAATCCTGTCATAGGCATATCTCCCTCACGACCACTCTCATATTTATAATGGCAAGATCCATAACCAATAATAGATGTTCCCCACATTACAGGTTCAAAATTGGTTATTTTCTTAATTATATCATTAATACGCTTACAATCTTCTTTGCGCTGAGGGTTCTCAATTGCATTCAGATAATCTTCCACACTTAGATCTGTGGGTACAGTTTTGTTATTTGCATTAGCCATAGTTTCTTTATTTCAAAATTCGGGATTGTAAAGAGTACATTCTATATTCTTGCTGATGAAATTTCAAGTTAAAAAATATTTTGGACCAAGTACGTTGGTGACAGCGGCTTTTATTGGCCCCGGAACGGTTACAGTGTGTACACTGGCAGGTGTCAATTCCGGCTATATGTTGCTTTGGGCTCTATTGTTCTCTGTTATTGCTACGGTAGTTCTTCAGGAAATGACAGCGAGGTTAGGGCTCGTTACCCAAAAAGGATTTGGAGAAGCTATTAGAGGAGAGCTTAAAAACCCCGTTATTAGAATTTTTGGAATAACATTAGTCCTGGGTGCGATTGTGGTTGGTAATGCTGCTTATGAAGGCGGAAATATCTCAGGAGCAGTTTTAGGTTGGAACGAAGTACTCCCATCTATAAATATTGTCATTGAAGATATTGAGTTTAGGATGGTGCCTCTTGTACTTGGAGGAATAGCTTTTTGGTTGCTGTACTCCGGTAATTTTAAAAGAATTCAGAATTTTTTGGTTGGTCTGGTAGTGGTAATGAGTGTTGTTTTCCTGGCAACGGCAATCATGATCGGACCGGATCTCTCTAAAATTGTACGCGGCTTATTTATTCCAAGAGCATCGCCGGAAGAAATACTCACAGTAATGGCTCTGATCGGAACCACAGTAGTTCCATATAACTTATTCCTTCATGCTTCAGCAGTTCAACAAAAATATTCGAGCCCCAGTCAACTTTCAGATCTCAGAAATGAAAATATGATCGCAATTATTCTGGGCGGTATTATTTCAATGTGTATTGTTATAACAAGTGCTGCTTCCGGAAGTTTGGGATCAGAGGTTAAGAACGCAGCAGATATGGCTGTTCAGCTTGAACCATTACTTGGAAGCTGGGCAAAAGGATTTCTTGGCTTTGGACTAGTGGCTGCCGGAATTTCTTCAGCTATAACAGCTCCGCTTGCAGCCGCATTTGCAGCAAAGGGTATTTTGGGATGGGAAGTAGATATGAAGCATCCGAAGTTCAAAGCGGTATGGATGATCATTCTGTTTGTAGGAGTGATTTTTTCGATGCTCAGTTTTAATCCGGTAAGCATTATTCAATTTGCTCAGGTTGCAAATGGAATACTCTTACCATTAGTCGCCATCTTTTTGATCTATATTGTAAATAAAAAAGAGTTGCTGGGAGGTTATGTGAATTCTAATCTCCAAAATATTTTAGGAATCGTTGTTATCTTAGTTGCTCTGTTAGTTGGTTTCAGAAGTTTGAATAGTGTATTTCAATTTATATGAAAACAAGTATCGATTTGAATTGTGATCTTGGTGAGTGGCGTTCCGACGACGGACCGGATTTGGATAAAGCCATCATGCCTTACATTTCATCCTGCAATATTGCGTGTGGCGGACACATCGGAAATGAAATTAGTATGAGATGGACTGTAATTCTGGCTAAAAAGAATAATGTGAAAGTCGGAGCACATCCTTCATACCCTGACAGAAGAGGTTTTGGCAGGCGTCAAATAGAAATGGATAAAGAAGATCTTAAAAACAGTCTTAAAGATCAGATCTTAAGCTTGAAAGAAATTGCTGAAGCCGAAGGAATAAAGCTGCACCATGTTAAACCACACGGAGCTTTATATAATGCTTCATCTAAACACAGAGAAATTGCTAATGCAGTAGCAGAATCAATCAAAGAGTTGGGGTTGGATGTATTGGTGTATGGCCAATCGGGGTCGGAATTTGAAAAGGCAGTTAAGGAGAATGGATTAGAGTTCTGTGCGGAAGTTTTCGCAGACAGGGCTTACGAGGAAGATCTAAGGTTAAGATCAAGAGATTTAGAAGGAGCAGTACTCCGTAAAAAAGAAGATGTACTTACTCAGATATTCGAAATGACAGTAGAAGAAAAAGTAACCTCATATTCCGGAAAGCAGTTTTCAATAGAAGCTGAAACTATCTGCTTACACAGTGATACTAAAGGTTCCCAAGAACTCGCTAAAAATATCTATCAATTCCTAAAGAATCATGGAATCAAAGTCATTGCTGCTTAACGGTATTTCCTGGTCGATTTTTCGAATGGGAGAACGAACGTGGTTACTTCGCCCACAGATAGAAGAGGGAGTTTTAGAGTACATCCATAAAACCACGTTACTTTTAGAAGGTTCGGGAGTTGAGGAACTAATAGATATAATCCCGGCATACGACTCATTGACCGTAATTTTTAATTCTTCAGATATAGATCTTAAAAAAAAGTTTTCTACTCTGAACACGACTGTACAGGGAGTAAAATTGCAGCTGTTAATTCACGAAGTAAAAGTATGCTACGAAGTGGGATTAGACTGGTTGGAGATGGAACAAAAAACGAGATTGACAAAAGAAGAAATCATTTCAATTCATTCTTCAAAAGAATATACCATTGCAATGACGGGCTTTTTACCCGGATTTATATTTCTTGATGGTTTGGATGAACGAATTGCTGCTTCCAGAAAAAAAACACCTAGAACTTCAGTACCAAAAGGTTCGGTAGGAATAGGAGGGAATCAGACCGGAATTTACTCGCTGGAAAGTCCCGGTGGGTGGCAGATAATCGGGAAAACTCCTCAATCTTTTTTTAGCGTAGATGAAAACCCACCAATGCAGCTTAAAGCAGGAGATAAAGTAAAATTTATCCCAGTTTCTAAAAGTGAGTTTGTAGAAATGGAGAAGAACAATGGGTAGTCTTACCGTTTTGGATGGAGGATTATTTACAACGATTCAGGACGGTGGACGGGAAGGATTTCGAAAATTTGGAGTACCAGTTTCTGGAGTAATGGATGAAGAGGCGTATTTATCAGCGAATAAATTGGTAGATAATTCCAAGGGATCTCCTGTTTTGGAATGCACGTTAAAAGGAGGTAAATATCGTTTTGATTCAAGAGCGGTAATTGCAATCACAGGTGCTTTAATGTCTCCTAAAATTAACGGGAATGAAGTTGAAGTTAATACTTCCGTGCTAGTTGAGAAGGGTAGTATTCTGGAACTAGGATTTGCCAAAAAAGGGTGCAGGACTTACATAGCGATACAAGGGAGATGGAATATTAAAAGAGTAATGGGAAGCTATTCAACGTACACACAAGGTAATTTCGGTGGTTTTGAAGGGAGAACACTTAAAAAAGAAGATATGTTAAAATGGGAAGATTCAAGTAATGTTTCTGATTTTAAGAAATCAACACTCCCTAAAGATCAGATTCCTTATTACAGCTCCAAGATCACTGCTGAGTTCGTTCCCGGACCAGAATGGAATTGGTTAAGCAAAAAGGAACAAGAGAAGTTTTTTTCTTCCTCGTTTAATGTCAATTCAAAAAGTAACAGGATGGGTATTCGTTTAGACTTGGAGGAACCGGTTTCGATCAATAATCTTGATATGAGATCATCCGGTGTTATTCCGGGGATCATTCAATTGCCTCCCGGTGGAAATCCTATAATTCTGATGAAAGATGGTCAAACTGTTGGAGGCTATCCAAGAATCGGAAAAATATTGGATGTTCATCTAAACAGAATAGCTCAATTGCCTCCAAATGGAACTATTAGATTCAAAAAAAGCGAAGGGTTTTAATTTTCGCTTGTAATTTTAAAGCTTGGTTATTCCGGATTAAGATGTCAACCCGGTTCATCAATTGTAGCTAAAAGATTCAAGAAAAAAGAATTTTAAGGAATATCTTCTATGCTCTTTAGGTGATGAAAGTTGTGGTAAATAGTAAAATAAAGCAGTTCACGAACAGTACATTTTCCAAGCAATGGATGAGGAGCAATGTTTGTACTCAACTGCTTCTCAGACCATTTTTGTAGTACCTTAACCAAATTAATCTTTTCCTTTTCGTAAATAGCTAAAAGCTGATCTTTCTGTTTAATAGAAATTTTAGGAGGTATAAATGCCGGGCTGGCTTGTCCGCCTTCTTTGAGTTTTTTATGATATTTAGCAACCAATTCTTCAAATGTTCTTTCCGGTCGGTTTCGGGTTCCAAATCTGATCTTAAGTAAAAACTTAGGTAACCCCATGCCCGTGGTCAATGGCTTTACACTTTTAATCAAATGATCCAATTGCTGTCCGGTACTCCACTTTCCTTCTGCTTTGGGGCGATCAAATAATGAGTCATCTTGTTGCCGAATAAAGTTGATAACGGCGTCAAACGCCTCATGAATTTCGAGCTCTATTTGATCTCTGCTTTTCACATCAGTTTCCATTAACTATTTTTAGAATACGTTTCCAGGATTCATTTCTTGCTACAACGTTTAAATCTCCTTCCTCAGCATTTGGGTCGTCTCCGCGACGCATAAAAGCGTGTCCCGCACCGGAATAGATTTCATACTCATACATTTTATTGTAGGTTTTCATTGCTTCTTTAGACCCTTCAATCGTAGCATTAACTCGATTATCAGCACCGCCATAAAATCCATATACAGGAACTTTAATGGAAGAATATTCAGCCGCTTCATTAGGCCCGGTTCCATAAAATACCATTGCAGCCTCAATTTCATTACCCGCATTTGTGGCAAAACGGAAAGTTTGAGAACCACCCCAGCAAAAACCGATCACATAAACTTCACCGTTTCCTGCTTCAATTGATTTAGCATATTTCAAAACGGCTTTCAGATCCTGAGTTACATTCTCGGCATCTAGAGCATAGATAGCAGACCTAGCTGCATCTGAAGTTTCAAAATCATTAGTTTTCTCAATTCCTTCAACTGTATTAGAAATAAGGTCAGGAGCAATTGCGATAAAACCTTTTCCGGCTAATTGATCTGTGAAGCTCCTTGCCCAATCATTTAATCCTCTGTTTTCATGAATTACAATGAAGACCGGAGCTTTATCAGATCGCTCAGGGTAAGCCACGAAATTGTGCATGGTTCTACCACTCGATTGGATTTCTACCCATTCATGATGCCGGGGTGAATCTTCAATTTGTTTAATAGCATAATCTTGTCCTAAAACAGAAATTGACAAGAGCGCAATAAGGATAAAAGAGCATGAAGTTTTCATAAGAATATCAGTTTAATTTTAAAGAGTACATTTTATCTATCGCTCAATTAAATACTAGTTCAATTGTGAAGCATCTACTCTGGAAGGAGTATCTTGCCCTGAAACAATGCCAACTGCCGCTTGAGATATAGCTCTTATTGTGTTGGTTAAATGAGCTATATCAATTGTTGAGAATTCATCAGAAACCTGATGGTAATCCGGGTCTACATCAATCGGTGTTGTGCTGATCGTATGTGCCGGAACGCCCAATCTTGCTAAAGTAGCGTTATCAGAACGGTAGAATAAGTTTTGATTTGGATAAGGATCAGGATAAAATTCATAGATAGTTCCTTCAGCACTTTTCTGAAGTAACTCGCCAAAAGTGGATTTTTCAAATCCGGTGATCCAGGCAGTGTTAGGTCCTTCAACAGCAGGTTTACCGATCATTTCAATATTGAACATTGCCATGATCTGATCAGGTTCAAGCTGCTTTGAAAAGTACTGAGAACCGTATCCGCCTGCTTCTTCTGCAGTAAAGGCAACAAAGATCAAAGTTCTTTCGGGAGTTCCTTTACTTTTGAAATATTTTGCTAATTCCAGAACTGCTGTAGTTCCTGAAGCATTATCATTTGCACCATTGGCAATAGAATCGGCACCGGCTTCAGAAGGCTGACGAATTCCGATGTGATCATAATGAGCTGAAAAAACTACAAATTCGTCTTTTCGTTTCCCTTCGATTTTACCGGCTACATTCGCTAATTCCTTGACTTCAACATTCTTAGTTACATAAGCGCTGAATGAAGTATTTGGTGATTTCGATGACAGAACAAAAATCTTATTAGCTGATTGTTCATCCGGGAATACGCGAGAAGCTCTCGAGAAGAAAGGCTGATATCTTCTAAATAAAGCTTCATGACTTTGATCTACAAATACAAAAGTATTTTGGTTTCCATTTCTGAGCTCATTAAACTTTTGCTGAAAGTTATCTCCACTTGCAATATGAACTGTTTCTACTTTATTGGTTGTACTCCATTCTATTGTAGCAGTGTCTCCAAGTACAAAGAAATTTTCAGGAGTGATCTCAGCTCCACCTACTTCAATATCAGCATTCGCTACTTTGATGGATAATACGTCAAATTTTTGACGGTAATCTGATTCAGTATTTAGAGGATCTAACTGCAATTGATCAAATCGTTCGCTTATGAAATCAGCAGCTTTATCAATATCCGGAGTAAAAGCTTGACGACCTCTCATTTCATCAGAACTTAGTGTCTTTAGAATTTGGGCTGAATTTTGTTCATTGAAGTCGTAAGGTTCAGATTGGCACTGGACAAAGAGAACTCCTAAAAGAAGGACAGATAAAAGGCGTAGCATAGTATTATTTATTTTGCGATTTGGATTTCAATATGATAGTTAAGACTTAAATAGAAATTCGTAAAATTATATTCAAAAATAATTTACAACCACTTTTTGAGTACTTTATTTAACATGTCGATAGTTACAGGCTTTGAAATAAAGTCATCCATTCCGGCATTCAGGCACTTTTCTTTATCTTCTGCCAAAGCGTTTGCAGTCATTGCAATAATTACCGGTCTTTTTTCAAGTTTATGTTCAGAAGCCCTTAGGTTAATTGTCGCTTCAATTCCGTCCATAACAGGCATTTCAACATCCATAAAAACTACATCGTATTTATTACTTAAAACGGCATCAAAAGCTTCCTCTCCGTTTTCTACTATTACCGGTTTATAGCCTAAACGTTCCAGAATTTTTTCCGATACTTTCTGATTAAAGACGTTATCCTCTGCGACTAAAATTTTAGTATCGGGTCCTTTTCGAAGAGGTGAGATTGCTCTTTTATCGAATATAGTATCGTTTGATGAAGTTGTAAAAATGGTTTCCAATGACCTGAACAGTTGAGATTGCTTAACTGGTTTTGTGAGTTGTAGATCAAACAATAAAAGATCATTCTTGCTTTCTATAGCATGAATAGAGCTTAATAAAACCAGAGGAATGCTTGCTTTGTCCCACTTCGATCGGATTTCTTTAGCCACGTCAACTCCATCTTTTTTGGGCATTTGCATATCCAGAACTATAAGGTCAAACTCATTAAGAGTATCAAGGTTGCGGGAGATGAAGCCGGTATCTGTGGTTGTTGTTGCTTCTAAACCTTGTGAAAGCGCCTGTTGGCTAAAGATCTTGAGATTTGTTTCATTATCATCCAGAACAAGTACCTTTTTTCCATGTAAGACCTCAGATTGATAAGTGGCCAGTACTTTTTGACTCGGTTTAACTTTTATATAAAAATTAAATTCAGTGCCTTTATTAATTTCACTAGTCACTGTAATTTTTCCGCCTAGGGCTTCAACCAATCGTTTACTAATAATAAGGCCTAAACCGGTTCCTCCATATTTACGTGTAGTACTTGCATCAACCTGGGAAAAACTTTGAAATAATTTTTGTAATGCATTTTTAGGAATACCAATTCCGGTGTCTTTGATTGAGACAACCAGCTTGGAAAAATTATCTGAAGGAAGATCTTCCATCCTCAATTGAACAAAAACTTCTCCTTTTTCTGTGAATTTTACTGCGTTATTAATCAGGTTGATCAACACCTGTTGCAGTTTTATCTGATCGGTAATGAGGTAGGGAGGAACAGAATTATCTAAATCATAGATAAGTTCAACAGAAGTATTAATATTCAACGGGGCAACAAGATCGAGTACATTTTCGATGAGTTCTTGAATATCAACTTCTGATAATTGAAGTTCAATTTTACTGGATTCTATCTTAGAGTAATCCAGAATGTTGTTAATAATACTGAGAAGATTTTCACCGCTTACCTTTACTGTTTTTATGTAATCATCTTGAGTAGCATTCAAAGGAGTTTCTTTAAGTAGCCCGGACAAGCCAATTATCGCATTAAGAGGAGTTCGAATCTCATGGCTCATCGTAGACAGGAATTGAGATTTTGCTTTGGAAGCATCTTCTGCTTTCTTAATGGCTCTTTTTAAAGATGTTGCAAATCGAAATGTGAGTACTAAGGATTGAAAGGAAAAGAAAAATAGATAGCCAAGAAAAGTAAAAGTGATAGAGCTATTTAAAATTCTGAAATAAACCATTATTTCATATAGAAACACAAAGAAAACAACTCCGGTGCTGGCTAAAGCAAACTTAGCTCCATCTCTTTTTCTAAATGTTGCTTGAATATATACCCAAAATGCATACAAAATATATGCGATGAGAATAACGAAATAAGGTGCTACCAGCTGAGTGAACCACAACGGAGGCAGAATAAGTACAGAAAAAATAAAAACTATCGAAACTGAGCTTAAAGTGTTAACTAACAATTTAGAAGTTTCTCTCGGATATAAATGCAATGTATAGATCCCAAAAAATAAGCCGGAAAGAAAGAGGGTCAGGTATTCGAGTTTTAGATAAATTATCCAGGGGATATCGGGCAGGAGAAAGTGAAGAGGATAAATTCCAAAACCGATAATTCTATAACTATATATAAGACAAAAAATCGAAAAGAAGAGGATTGCTTTTTCGTGTTTGCCAAACAGATATAATCCCAGAAAAAAGAAGCTCCCCATCAAAAGAGCACCTGTTAGTATGTAAGAAAATGCCAATTCTTTTTCTCTTACTTGAGCAATAAATGTGCTTTCTCCAAGCAGAAGAGGTTCGTAAGCTCCTCCGCGGTGATGATGGAAGTTTGTAACATGAAGGATTAGTTCAAGCCTGTTATTATCTGAGATCCCAAGATCAATATTTTGGGGGATCCATTTCGGAGTATAGTCTTCTTTGGATGTTCCAACTTTACCATTTGCAGCGATCAGATCGTCATCCAGAAATAGTTCATAGGATGAATAGAAATCCGGAATTTGTAGAGATAAGTCCGGGTATTTTTCAGGTAATAAGACAGTCAGTTTATATGTGGCATAACCGAATGAGGAATATTCATCATCAGCATCATTCCATGTTTTAGTAAATGGTTGGAATTTTTTCTCTTTTGACTTTATTTGCGAACTGTCGAGTAGTTCATTCCAGTAGAATTCCCATTCACCATTAAGTGAGACTATAGATTTGTGCTGGAAATTATGATCACTTAAGTCTAGGATTCCACCATTTGCAACTTGCTGAGCAGCTAAGTTATTCTGAATAAATAAAAACACTAAGAAACATACACTTAGTTTTAGGTACGAAAGGATTTGCTTCTCTTGAAGTATATGTCTTAACCCAGGCATCGAAAAATGTAATGAAATTCCAGAACGTTAACCTATATATTGTTCAGGAGTCTAATTTATCTAAGGCATCCTCTTTGAATTCTTCTTTATTCTTTGAGTAACGCATTTGTAACAGTTCAACCAGCAAAGCAAAGCCCATAGGTAAGTAGATGTATGCTTTTGGCACTTCTTTGTGTAGCCCTTCCATAAAAATGGTGATACCAATTGTGATCAAAAAGGAAAGAGCCAGAATTTTTAAAGCCGGATTAGCTAATATGAATTCGCCTATAGGTTTTGCAAAGATCAGAATAACTACAAATGCGAGTATTACAGCAGAAACAATAACCCACACAACATCGGTTAATCCGATAGCTGTTATTACTGAATCAACAGAGAAAACCATATCTAAAAGCACGATCTGGAAAATAACGGACCTAAAGGAATCCTTAACATTTGCCGCGGCATCGTGTTCATCTTTTAATTCGATGGTGTGATGGATTTCTTTTACAGCTTTATAGAGCAAAAATAATCCACCGGCCAACAGAATGAGATCCCGGATCGAAAAATCCATAAAAATAGGATTGGTCAACTCAGTAAGTTGCAGCAAAAGAAAAAGTAAAACTATTCGCGCAACCATTGCAAGCACGAGCCCGATTACTCTCGCTTTTTGTTGATATTTTTCTTCCAGTCGACTCACGAGAACCGTAATGACAAGAATGTTATCGACTCCAAGAACCAGTTCCAGTCCAACGATCAACGCAAAAACACCAATTAAATCAACCATAAATTTTTTCTTTTAAAAATGAACAATGCTTTGAACACATTCAAGATTCTTTCAAATTGTGAACACAAAAATTTACTTTTATTGAATGAGATTAGCAGTTATAATAATCAGGAATCATAATACGTAGAATCATCATGAAAATAGTCAGACTTTTATTTGTTTTAATACTGGCAACTCAAATTTCCTTTGCACAGGAAGTTAATTATCCTTCTTCTTTTGATGAACCCATACCTTTGTACGATACAGCACTGGGAGATTTCAAATATCCGATTTCATCAAACAGTGAAACTGCTCAGGCTTACTTTAATCAGGGCTTTCAAATGATGTATGCTTTTACAAAAGTAGATGCAGCACGATCATTTCGGGAAGCACAAAAAGCTGACCCTGATTGTGCAGTTTGTTATTGGGGAGAAGCTTGGGCTTGGGGTTCATATTTAAACGGGGCAATGACAAATTCTGAAGCGCCACGAGCTTTTGAAAAAATTCAGGAAGCGATAACCGTTTCAGAGAAAAACGGTACATCCAAGGAAAAAGATCTTATTAAAGCATTCTCAGTGCGATATATCGAGGATTATGACAGAGATAAAAGAGCTGTTCAGGATACTCTGTATTCCAATGAGATGGAGAAACTTTTCAAAAAATATCCTAGCGACTTAGATATAGCGACCTTATATGCCGAATCTCTTTTTCTTTTAGAGCCAAGAAGAGGAACGAGAGATGTAAATGACAAAGATGTAGATCGTTTACACACGATATTGGAAAATATTCTGGAAAAGGATATTAAGCATCCGGGAGCTTGTCATTTATATATTCACGCAACGGAATCAACACAAAACCCGGAATGGGCAGAACCTTGTGCGGAATATATCGGAACTTCAATTCCGGGAGCAAGCCATATTAATCATATGCCTTCTCATACATGGAATGAAATAGGAAGATGGGGAGACGCAGTAACAGCAAATATAATGGCATGGCATTCTGATATGAAAGCCTCTGTTGGTGAAGGTTTCGCGATCTATCCATCTCATAATCTGCATATGTTAGCTTTTGCGGCAAGCATGGACGGACAAGGAGCAATTGCAATCCAAGCCGGAAAAGATTACGCCAAACTCACAGGAAATAACATGTACCATGTTTTAACTTTGATTCGTTTTGGGCGATTTGATGAAATTCCGGCTATCGATGATCGTCCAAGCCACTCAATTCATGGAGGTATGTGGGATTTTGCTCAGGGTTATGCGGCTTTGAAAGATGGAGATTTTGAAAAAGCGCAAGAGATGAAGGAAAAAATTTTAATGGAAGCTGGTTCCTCATCGGCAAGATTTAGGTTTCATTCGGCTGAAAATTTGTTGAGTATTGTTGGATATATTTTAGAAGGTGAAATTCTTTGGGAACAGGAAGATTTGAGCGGAGCCGGAGAGTCGTTTGAGAAAGCAATTAGTTTTTATGATGCTTTAACATATGATGAACCCGAGCCTATTCCATTTTCTCCAAGACATTGGTATGGAGCTTTACTATTAGAGACAGGGGATTATGACTCCGCTATAAAAGTATATCAAAAAGAACTGGGAAATCACCCAAACAACGGGTGGTCAATATTTGGAATACAACAAGCTCTAAAAGCGAAGGATATTTCAGATTCTGAAGTTAATGAGCAATTCAAAAAAAGCTGGCAACGTTCTGATACCTGGATAAGAGGCTCGAAATTTTAAACGTCGAAACTAAAGTTTACATTCGTCGAATTACACAAGCCGATGTGTTTTGTAGAAAAACGGTGCTTAACCGATAGGATTAATTAATTTCAATTTTGTAATAATCCAGATTTGAGGTACAATAAATCAGGTGATTCTTATTATCATGAATCAAAGTGAACGATGAGTTTAAACTGTAACAAAATTTTATTTATTCTGTTTTTCTTGTTTGCCGGTTGTTTCCGACAAGCATTGGATGGGAATAGAAATGACCGTGATATAAGGATTTCAAATCCATACAAAGGTACAGTTGCAGTTCCCTTTCAACTAATTAATAACCTGGTAGTTATTGATGTAAGAATAAATAATTCAGATACATTAAAATTTGTACTCGATACCGGAGCAGGAAGAACTATTATCACAGAATTAGCTCCCGGTCAGGGCTTTGAAATTCAGTATAAAGGAGATATTCAATTAAATGGATTGGGTAATTCCGGTCCCATACCTGCTTTAATATCCGAAGGCAATCAGATGTTTATTAAAGGAGTTGAAGGGGAGAATCAGATCATTGTATTTCTTCTGGAGGGTGTTTTTAATTTATCCACTTTCATGGGAACACAAGTAAATGGCTTAATTGGGTACGATATTTTTAAAAACTTTATTGTCGAAATTAACTACCAAAAGGAGCGGCTATATTTTCATGACCCGGATGCATTTTCTGAAAGCTATGAAAGTAAAAAACAGGACGGTGAGTGGACATATGTACCATTAGTGCTGGATAAGAATAAGTTATACATGGATATTTCCATAAAACAAAGTGATGGATCTGTGATAAGTTCCAGATTGTTAATTGATTCCGGAGCAAGTCATACATTGTTTTTATACCCGGATACTTCAAGCGACATAAAAATACCGGCAAATACGGTGTACTCTTTTCTTGGGATGGGTTTAAGCGGAGAAATTTATGGAGAAATAGGACGAGCAAAAAAGATCCAGGTTGAAAATATAGAACTTATTGATCCAATCGTATCATATCCTCAGTTAGATGGCATAAAACAAGCTCTTGCAATCGGTGAACGAAATGGAAGTATTGGGGCTGATTTTCTAAAGCGTTTCGATGTTATTTTCAATTACGGCGAACCCAGTATGCTGATAAAACCAAACGGAAATTTCAATAAAGAATTTACTTACAATACAAGCGGAATGGAGATAACCACACCCCTGGTGAATCTTCCATACTACGTGGTTTCAAAAGTAAGAGAAGGCTCTCCTGCAGATGAAGCAGGTATTCTGGAAGGAGATGTGTTATACGAAGTAAACCGTAAGAAAATTTATGAGTTTTCTCTGAATGAGCTCCTAAATATGTTCCATTCAAACGAGTCGAAAGTCATTAATCTCTATGTAAAGAGAGATTCAGGTGTGTATAGAATAGACTTAGAGCTTGAGGACAAAACCAAGCATGATGATGAATCTTAGTTTTCTAAAAATTCCTCTCCTATACCAGGTATAAGTGTTTCTATGTCTGAGATCTCTGCTAGCGATTCCTTAAACTCATTCGGATCGGCGTCAATCGGATCCCACGTACCGTAATGGATTGGTATCGCTAATTCAGGGTTTAGCATTTCTACAGCATAAGCAGCCTCTTGAGGTCCCATTGTGAAGTGATCGCCAATTGGTGCCAGTACAACATGTGGCTCATAAAGCTCTCCGTAAAGAACTAAATCTGAAAAGATATTTGTATCACCCATATGATAAATGCAAAGATCATCTTCGAAAGAAAGAATCAATCCGGCAGGATCGCCTGCATATTCCCCATCAAATGAAGAGCTATGGTTTGCTGAAACCATCGTAACCGAAAAATCATCAAACCGAACAGTACCGCCCTTGTTGAATCCAATAGCTTGATCATCACTCAGACCTCTTTTCTGTAAAAGTCCGATCAATTCAACCATTCCAACAACTTTACAACCAGTATTTTTTGCAATCTCAAGTGTATCACCGACATGATCTTCATGACCGTGAGTTAGTAATATATAATCAGCTTCGGTTACATTTTTAAGTTCATTTGGTGTGGATGGATTGTCTTTTAAAAAAGGATCGATGTAAATTATGCTTCCATTTTGGCTTTGAAATTTAAATGCTGAGTGTCCAAGCCAGTAACCTTTCAAGTTTGTATCCATAGTCAATTTTTTTGTTTGTATTTATTCTTTACAATGGCAAATTTAAGCTACAAGTTCCATTACTAAGGATATTTGTAATATATTACCCAAAAAAACAGGTGTATGGGTTTTCTAGATAAAATAACTAAAGCATTCACTGGAGTGGAAGCTCCTGCAGAAGAAAACAGTATATGGAATCTGGTTTCCTCTAAAGAAGAAATTGAGGAACTATTACTCGCATCTAATAAACGAACACAAGTGGTATATAAGCATAGCCCAAGTTGTGGAGTAAGTTATTTTGCATTACGTAACTTGAATAATCCCGAACTTTTGAGGAATGATGATTTAGATTTTCATTTAATCGATGTAATTAACGAGAGATCTTTATCTATGAGTTTTGCCGAAACGGTAGGGATAAGACATGAATCTCCTCAGATCTTTGTGATAAGTGACGGAAAAGTGCAATGGCATGCGTCTCATAATTCCGTAAATGCGGAAAATGTATTAAAATATATATAGCATCCAATTCACTACCGGAAATTTATGAATTACCAACACTGAATTGGAAAATAGTTCTAATATCCGGCAGCGTGGCCGTCGCCTCTTGGGTCAATACCACTTGACTTATTTCCATTTTGCTCTACATAGATAATATGCCCCCGGGCAATAGACATTGTTCGAAGTTGGTGTCCTTTTTCTTCGAGCAAACGAATTGTATCCGGACTTAAGCCATAATTTTCGTAAAAAAGAATATCAGGAAACCATTGATGATGAACTCTGTTCGCTGCGATTGCTTCCTGAGCGTTCATTCCAAAAACCGCCATATTTAAGAAACTTTGCAAGGTTGCAGTAATAATTCTAGGACCACCTGCAGCACCTAATACCATCCGAACTTTTCCGTCTTTTGTAACAATTGTTGGAGTCATGCTGCTAAGCATACGTTTTCCGGGCTGAATAGAATTAGCTTCGCCACCAATCAATCCATAAGCATTAGGTTCTCCCGGTTGTGCGGAAAAATCATCCATTTCATTATTAAGTAGAAAACCGGCTCCATTCACTGCTACTTTACTACCAAAGGATCCATTTAAAGTAGTAGTAACAGCAACTGCATTTCCATCTTTATCAACTACTGAGAAATGAGTGGTCTCATCCGACTCATAATTATTAGAAAATTCACCATGAGAAAGGGCAGAGGAATGTGTGATTGTATCCAAAGAGAAATCGATCATTCGGGAATGATTATATTTAGGATCAAGAAGGTCTTGTTTTGGGACGTTATAAAAATCAGGATCTCCTAAGTAATAAGAGCGATCAGCAAATGCTCTACGCATAGATTCTGCCATTAGATGAACATAATCAGCGGAATTGTGCCCAATTTCCGCAAGTGAATAATCATCCATCATATCCAGAATTTGAGATACTGCGATGCTTCCGCTGCTTGGTGGCGGCATTATGGAAAGTTCGTAATCCTGAAAACGGGCAGTAATCGGTTCCCTCCATTTACTACGGTAGTTTCTGAGGTCTGAATAAGAAATTAATCCATTTTCCTTTCTCATTTCACTTACGATGGCATCAGCTACGGTTCCGGAATAGAAACCATCCCGTCCGTATCTGGCAATTTGTTTTAGGACTTCAGCTAAATCTTTTTGAATAAAAAGATCTCCTTCGTTAAAATCAGAACCATCTTCTTTGGTGAAATATTCTTTAGAGCCGTCATACTTTGAGAATGTGTCCTTAGTATTAATCAGAGAATTTGCTTGAGAATATGAGAGGTAATACCCATTTTTTGCGAGGTCAATAGCAGGTTGAAGAACTACTTCCAAGGGCATTCTTCCATATCTTTCTAAGGCGGTCACCATTCCATCTACAGTTCCGGGAACTCCAACTGCCAAAATACCTTCCCAACTTAATTCAGGTTTAAATTCTCCATTTCGAACATACATGTTTCTGGAGGAACGTGCCGGAGCGGTTTCTCTGAAATCAAGTGTTGTAGAAGTTCCATCAGACAGGTGTATCACCATAAAACCACCGCCACCGATATTTCCTGCACGCGGAAGTGTAACTGCCAGTGCAAACTGAACTGCGACTGCAGCGTCAACGGCATTCCCACCTTGACGAAGTATTTGATTTCCGATTTCTGAAGCATATACTTCTGCCGATACTACTAAACCGCTTTCATATGTTTGGGTGGATCTGGATTGTCCATTTATAAAAGCTGAAGGTATTAGAAAAGAGAAAAAAAAAGCGAAGAAAAGATGTTTCGTAAGCATGGTTTATTTCAAATAAAAATATAGTTTCAGAAGGTTCAATTCAGCATAGGAAGTTAAACTAACTAAAAATTTTGATATTGCTTCAAGTATAAATTTTAGGTTATTTTTCATTACCCTAAAAGATATGTATGAGGATTTATTTATTTATAAAGGGTCTGGTGAAGCAAACACATCAAAGGGGGTCTTTACGAAGTCTTTGAAGCATGAGTTGATATAAGTTATCATTTCGGTGGTTAAATCTAAATTCTGTTTCTTTTAAGTGAAGCACAAAGGTATGTTTAGGAACTCCATTAAATTGAGTAAGCCTGCGTTTAGCATAACTCCAAAAAAACTCAATTCCATTGATGTGGGAAGAGCCTCGGGCAAACTCATCGTGTCCATGGTGTACGTGGTAATGCTTGTCATAGCCTACGTCTACCAATCCGTTGTATCCTCGCCATCCATCAGAATGAATCACACTTTCTGGAGATACTTTTCCTCGGATAATACCTTGAAGTATCTTTTTACGAGCATCAGGTACTATTTCGGTGTACACTTTTCCTTGCCTTTTAAAAATTCCGAATACGATAGTTTTCCCCGAAGCTCCCCGACCTCTTTTACCAGGAATTCGTTTAGGACAAAAATAAGATTCATCCACTTCTACTACTCCTGAAAGCGGACAATCCCATTGGCACTATTGTAGGATCTTGGCTCGCAAGCATCCGTAAATATCGGTTACAGATCGACGGGGAAGCCCGGTTAAATGAGCGGTATCTGTGGCGGTAAAATCCATGGCAAAATACTTCACTATTTGCCGTAATTTGGGTTCTGTTATTTTTGAACGTTTATAATACGTGTTATTCATTGCATAGCTATATTTTATAAAGATATATCAACTGCTATGCTTCACCAGACCCTTTATAAATAAATGAAGGGTCGAGAGAGATTAAGAGATCAGAAAAGATGTAAATTATTGTGTGCCAATATGCAACAAGTATGTTAAGTGTCAGGAATTTCGAAAGCTAAATTATGATAAACACTTTTTTTTGACTTGTAATGTCAAGCCTAGATACAAAAAATCCTTTAAAATTTTTTAAAGGATTTTGTAAATACAAAGTTATTTTAAACAGGCATTATAATAATTTCAATTTTACAACACATACCTGACGTACAATCAAAGGCACATACCCAGACCCCATGCAAAAGATAAGCATTAGTTTAAGTTGGGCCTACCATTTCTTCAGATGAAGAGACTTGTTCAGAGCAAACTGGGCTATTAGTTTGTGATTCTGAGATTATAACTTCCGAAAGATTTGTAGTAGTAGCCGTGTTGCCTGAAGAAATGAGTACAGGTATCGTAAGTGTTAAAAGAATGATTAGATTCTTCATGACTTTACAATTTTAGTTGTACTATAAGTTATCTCATAGTTTCTTTACATTAGCTTCTAGAACTTTAAAATTTTCTTTAGCATCCTTTGAAAAGATTAAGTTTGAGCTATTCGGATTGATAGAAAATAATTTTGTCACATTTTCTATTTCACTTAATAAATTTCCATTAAAATCTATTTTGGCTAGGTGATATTTAATCTCGCTACCAGACAGAGGGCTACGTGTATTTTTGATATCATATTTAGCATATTGCAACAAAATGGAGTCTTCTTTTAAAATAATGTTACTTATTGTAGAAAAAGAACTAAGATAGGATGCATACTTTGAGGGATGAATTTTATCAGTTTCTTTAATCGGGATAAAAAGATCAGTATCAACTTGAAGTTTTTTAATTAAACTGCCATCTAAAGAAAAAACATATACAGTATTTAAAGGAGTAGCGGCAGTTACTATAAATTCAGAGTTCAGGTCAGCTACACAAAGTTCTCCAATATTGAATAAAATTCTTGAATAGAGATCATTATTTAAAGGGAGTGGGAAAAAACTTTTAGTGACCTGTTTTTTGGAAAAATTGTACTTATGCAACAAATTATGATTTCTATCTTTTTGCATTCTTCCAATAAGTATTATTTCATTATTAGAAACTTTTTTAATTGAGGAAAGCGGAAAAACTGGAGTGCTATAAGAGGCTAAAAGAGAATCTCCATTAGAGTTAAAAATGTTTATTTCACCGCTAAACTCAGCTACAACTAGATTGCCATTTTTGAGCCGAATCGAAGATGTTGGTCGTTCAAACTCACCAGGTCCCCGACCAGTTCGGCTAATATTTTTTAATAGAGTTCCTTTTTTATTAAATAGTGAGACTTGCTGTAACGCAAAATCAGTAACAATGAAATTTTCATCCTTATCAACATTAATTTTAAGATTAAGCGGGTTATTATTTAGCAATCCCTCTAATGTTATTTCATTAATAACTTTAAAAAAAGTTTTATCAATTTTTTGAGACATTGAGGTTTCAATATTTATTAGTAAGAAAAAAATTGTCCAGATAAATAACTTAGGCATAACATTTTTCTTTTAATAAGTTTAATAGAATCTAAAAAAGCAAATTAATTTACTATCCTTTTTGGCCATGGGAGTTCAGGTTCGATTTCAAGAGAAATTTTTCTTAGGCTCTTGGATGGAATTCTTTATGAACTTGGTGGAGAAATGAACGGTCGACGTGTGTATAAATTTCGGTAGTTAAAATGGAAGCATGCCCTAACATTTCCTGAACGGCGCGTAAATCAGCTCCGCCTTCCAACAAATGTGTAGCAAAAGAATGACGAAAGATATGAGGGTAAACCGGCTTTTTGATCTCAGCTTTTTTAGCCGCTTTTTGAACTATATTCCAAATACTCATTCGTGATAAGGCGCTACCTCTTTGGCTTAAAAACACTCGGTTTTTTGCTTTGTCAGCTTTATTTGGCTTAAAATACAAAGGGCGAACATGTTCAACATAATGCTCTATGGCATCCTGGGCTACTTCACCAACCGGAACCAAGCGCTCTTTATTTCCTTTTCCAATTACGCGGATAAAACCGATCTCAAAAAACAATCTATCTAACTCGAGACCTGTAAGTTCGCTTACACGCATACCGGTTCCATATAAACACTCTAAAATAGCTTTATCCCTGATGCCGGCTGTTTTTTCCGTATCGGGAGATGAAAGCAGTGCATCCACTTCAGTTACATCTAAAACCTCAGGAAGTTTTGCGGCTTTTTTGGGAAGTTCGATAAGTTCTGCAGGGTTGGCTTTTGAAAAGCCTTCAACGGTGGCAAACTCATGAAAGCCTCTTATGCTTGAAATATTTCTAGCTAAAGAACTGGTTGAAAGACATTCAGAGTCGATCAAAAAATCCAGAAAGTCCTCAATATGAGTTAAGGTAACTCCGCCCAGGTCGTTAATTTTTTTGTTAAAAACAAGAAAGTGGAGGTAGCGTGAGATATCGTTTTTATAAGAAGAAATGGAGTTTTCAGACAAACCTTTTTCCAATTTTATAAATTGGATATAGAGATCAATCTCACGTTTAAATTTCTTCATTACTTCTAATTTTTAGACTCTTCTACTTTCTCAGTGTTCTTATTTGATTCGTTATTGGTAGAATTCTCTTTTTTAGTATTTGTTTCCTTCTTTTCTTCCGGATACTCAATTCGTCCGTGATAAACACCAACCAGAATATTGATAAACGTTTCTTTGATCACGCTGAGGTCTCTGAATGTGAGCGGACACTGGCTTAACTGTCCTTCAGCAACCCGATCGTCAACCATTTTATTAACTAAGTTTTCAAGCTTCGTGTAATTAGGATTTTTCATCGCTCTTGAAGCCGCTTCAATGCCATCGGCTAATAAAAGAATACCCGTTTCTTTTGTTGATGGAAGAGGGCCTTCATATCTGAACTGTTCTTCGTTCAACATCTCTTTTAAGTTCTCATCTTCTTTAGCTTTCTCGTAGAAATAGCGAATTACAGAAGTTCCATGATGAGATTCAATAAAGCTGACGATAGTTTTTGGAAGACCGTTTTCCTCAGCCATTTTTACACCCTCGCTCACATGAGCTTTGATAATCATAGCGCTCATTTGAGGCTTTAATTTATCGTGCTCATTTGTTCCTCCACCTTGGTTTTCAACGAAGTAGGAAGGCTTGATCATTTTCCCGATATCGTGATATAAAGCACCGACTCGGCATAATAGAGAATTGGCCTTTATAGCGGCGGCAGCGGCTTCAGAAAGGTTGGCTACTTGTAAACTATGATGAAATGTTCCCGGAGCTTTATTCATTAATTCTTTTAGCAACGGACGATTCGTATCACTCATTTCCAGAAGGGTAAAATCAGTAGTGATACCGAACAGCTTTTCAAAAAGCAGAATTATCGGATAAGTAAAAAGGATGAATATTGCATTGATGCCAATAAATAAAATCTGTTGAAAATAGGATTCCCATCCGCCCAGCTTTGTAAGAGAAAATGCTCCAATCACAATTATATACGTAACAAAAACCACCCCGGGAGTAGTAAAGAAAAACTGAGAACGATCTTTGATGTCCCGCACAGAAAAAACACCCATGCTACAGGCACAAATTGTAGCAATGGTAAATTCAAAATCATTTCCATTTACCATGCCAATCAAAGCAGCAAGAGTTACCGATGCAATAATTCCGACTCGTGAATCAAAAATAATTGTAAGAATAATAGGGGCGATTGCAATCGGGATTACATAAATACTGGAGATATCATATCGAAGTAAAATGGCACTTGCCAAGCTTATGAGTCCCATCGTCAGAAAGACTAAAAAGAATAATCCGTTGTGTGAGCTGATTGGCCTTCGGTATAGATACAGATACATGAAAAAGACAAGTGAGATAACAAAAATAGCGATTATGCCTCCTGTAAAACGCAACCACTTTTCAGCATTGGATGCATTTTGAGATCTTGTTTCGGAAAGGCTTTCTAATACATTAGCCGTTTGTGAAGTTACAATATCACCACGACGAATAATCATTTGTCCCTGGGCGATTGCACCTTTGGTTTTCGAAATTTCGTTGATCTCTTCCTGAATTTTAATCTGCGTATCCTGAACATTATAGATCAGGTTTGGTTTTATTGCTTTGTTATAAAGCTCCATGCCTAGCTGAGCAATATCCTGACTAAACTGTCTATTCAATTGAAATTGCGCAAATTCATTGGCTTCACGTAAGTCCCTAACTCTGGCTTTAGTTGCAATCCTTTCGGTGCTGTTAACTACATCTCTGACGACGACTTCATTTTGCGATATACTGGCTTTGGGTCTGTTAATGATTCCTTCATTCATTAAAGTCTCAATAACAGATTCCAATTCCTGTTTTACTCGAACCCCTACAAAGGAGCTGATCGGTCGGTTATTTGAAAGAGCTGAATAGTAGCTGTCAAATAAAACTTCCCAGGAAGTTTCAGTTAGTTGAATTTCTGATGTAGCATATTCTTGTGCAAAACGAATACTATCGTCAAATACTGACGAAAGCTGGTTTTGTTTACTTTCTTGCCAGTTGTAAAAGCCCTCGATAACAGGTTGTATATTTCGATAAAGAGAATCAATTTTGGTTTGAACAGCGATTTCAACGCTAGGATCTATATTAAAAACAGGTGAAACATTATTCTTGATCTGCTCTTCTTCTTCTTGAATCTCAGCGTCTGTTTTATTGATCGCAAATGTGTAAGGAGCCACCAAATCTTCGGCTCTCCAAGGTTGTTGAATAGTATAGTTCAACCCGGAGTTAATGGTAGCATTAGGCAATGAAAGAATTGAAATCCCTATAAAGCAGATGAAGATAAATGCTCGTAAATACGGATTACGCTTTAAAGAATACTTTTCCTGCTCCTTCTTCAGTTTTTCGCCAACCAAAGGAGCCATGTCATTCTTTTTTTGTCCTAACCCAATTAAGTCAAGTAAACTCATAAATAAATATTAGTTTCGCTTACAAGTAAAGCAAGCGTTCGTTAATTTACAGATAATAGTTTCCAGATTTAAACTTCTGTTATTTTTTTATCAGTAATCCGGAAACATAACCTTCGTACTACTGAATGTCATTTAAAACCAAAAAAAGTCTCGGTCAACATTTTCTAACAGATAATAACATTATCCACAAAATAGTGAATGCTATAAAGGCAGAAAAAAATAATCGCATTATTGAGATTGGACCTGGAACCGGAGCATTAACTAAATGGCTCGTTCAAAAGTATGACGACGTTCATGTGATAGAAGTTGACAAGAGAGCAATCGAGGTTTTAGAAAATGAAGTTGAGGGCATTACTATTCACCAACAAGATGTTCTGAAAGTAGATTGGAATGACTTAGTATCTAATGAAGGAAAGACCTATGTAGTTGGAAATCTGCCATATTACATTACCAGTCCGATTTTGTTTTCTTTGCTGGAATTTCGACATTTGTTTGAAGATGCAATTTTAATGATGCAGAAAGAAGTTGCTGAGCGTCTTGTAGCCACTACATCGACAAAAGCGTATGGAATACTTTCCGTTCAAACCCAACTAATGAGCACTCCTGAAATTTTATTTGATGTATCACCAAACTCATTCAGCCCACCGCCGAAAGTTACCAGTTCGGTTCTTCGTTTAACTTTTGATAAACCAAAATTAGAATGTTCAGATATCAATTTAAAAACGGTAGTTCGTACAGCTTTTAATCAGCGGAGAAAAAAAATCAGCAATTCTTTGAAACCGGTTTTGGGAGATCATCAATCGGAAGGATATAACTTTGACCATCGCCCGGAGAATTGGGAGCCTGACATCTATGCAAAATTGACAGCCCATTTAGAGGGCATCGGTATGATGGAATGATTTGGTACGGTAGTTGCATTGATGCGTATGAAACAATGAAAGAGCATTTGCTCAATTAACTACTAACAAAAATAAGAGGAGTCATAAACATGGCTAGTATTAAACCTTTAGGCGATCGTGTACTTGTACAAGCGGACGCAGCTGAAGAAGTAACCAGCTCTGGTCTATACATTCCGGATACAGCTAAAGAAAAACCACAGCAAGGAACAGTAATAGCTGTAGGTGCAGGTAAAGTAGAAAATGGAACTAAAGTTGATATGACTGTAAAGAAAGGCGACAAAGTTCTTTATGGTAAATACGCAGGTACTGAAGTAACTTTTGACGGAGAAGAGTACCTGATTATGCGTGAGTCTGATATTGTTGGAATCCTATCGTAATTAATCAGACCGAACAAAGAAAATTAAAATCAAAAATTAAAAGATAGAATACACTATGTCTAAGTTAATACACTATGATGTGGAAGCTCGTGACGCTCTAAAAAAAGGTGTCGACAAACTTGCCGATGCTGTTAAAGTTACGCTGGGACCACGCGGAAGAAATGTTGTAATTGAAAAGTCATTCGGTGCACCAAAGATCACTAAAGATGGTGTTACTGTAGCTAAAGAAATCGAGCTCGCTGATAAAGTTGAGAATATGGGAGCTCAAATGGTGAAAGAGGTTGCTTCCAAAACCAACGATAATGCCGGTGACGGAACAACAACTGCAACGGTACTTGCACAAGCAATTATCACTGCAGGATTAAAGAATGTTACTGCGGGTGCAAACCCAATGGATCTTAAAACCGGAATCGAAAAAGCTGTAGCAGCTATTGTTGAAGGCTTGAAAGATGTTAAAATCGATATCGATAAAGACATTGACAAGTTAAAGCAAATTGCTACTATTTCGGCTAACGGAGATGATGAGATTGGATCTCTAATCGCAGAAGCTTACGAAAAAGTAGGTATGTCTGACGATGGAAAATTCAACAATACAGGTGTTATTACTGTTGAAGAAGCAAAAGGAATTGAAACTACATTGGAGACTGTAGAAGGTATGCAGTTCGACCGTGGGTATTTATCTCCTTATTTCGTGACTGATTCTGAGAAAATGACTACTGATCTTGAAGATCCATATATCCTGATCTTCGACAAAAAGATCTCAACGATGAAAGATCTTCTTCCAATTCTGGAAAAAGTAGTTCAGTCAGGCAAACCATTATTGATTATTGCTGAAGATATTGAAGGCGAAGCATTAGCTACTATCGTAGTTAACAAACTTCGTGGTTCACTGAAAATCGCAGCTGTTAAAGCTCCCGGTTTTGGTGACAGAAGAAAGGCAATGTTAGAAGATATCGCAATTCTTACAGGCGGTACTGTAATCTCTGAAGAGCGTGGATACAAATTAGAAAACGCGACTCTTGATTTCTTAGGTCAGGCAAGCAACGTAACCATCGACAAAGACAATACTACTATTGTTGGTGGAAACGGAAAAGCGGATGACATCAAAGCTAGAGTAAATCAGATCAAAGGTCAGATCGAAAATACTACTTCTGATTACGATCGTGAAAAACTACAGGAGCGTTTAGCTAAATTAAGTGGTGGTGTTGCAGTATTGTACATCGGCGCTGCTTCTGAAGTTGAAATGAAAGAGAAAAAAGACCGCGTTGAAGATGCACTTCATGCAACCCGTGCTGCTGTGGAAGAAGGAATTGTTCCCGGTGGTGGAG
>Ga0189291_100203_pt1 | contig 41761 bp, 33 predicted proteins | sample UW1redminimetaG_FD_130331 | JGI IMG/M metagenome (GOLD analysis project Ga0189291, IMG submission 130331) | Marine microbial communities from the Costa Rica Dome - UW179B-red mini metaG | ecosystem: Environmental > Aquatic > Marine > Oceanic > Photic zone | place: Costa Rica: the Eastern Pacific... | reverse complement strand
GCCGGCTTCGTAATTGGATGGGAATAAGTGATGAAATTTTTTATAATGAAAACCAGATCGCTATTATTCCAATGGGCTTTTGTTACCCCGGCAAAGGAAAATCCGGCGACCTCCCACCTCGTCCTGAGTGTGCCCCGCTTTGGCATAAACCCTTATTTGCGTCTATTCAGGATATCAAACTCACGCTATTGATTGGACAATATGCTCAGAAATATTATCTGGGTAAGACCATGAAAAGAACGCTTACAGAAACCGTTCAAAATTATGATGAATATTTACCTACGCTTTTACCTCTTCCCCATCCTTCTCCACGAAATAATATTTGGCTGAAAAAGAACGAATGGTTTGAGAAGGACCTTGTACCAAAATTAAAATCAATTATTTCTTCTGCTCTTTAGTTTTTTTTAAAATCGAGTTAGGGGTTATCATTTTATAGTGTGTATAAAAGGAAACATTGACTATAAATACGTTCCCATGAAGAAATATTTCCTGATTATTGTCTTTCCTCTTTTTCTATTAATCGCTTGCGAAGAACTAAACTCATCAGAAGAAGAAGAAATTATTTCTACCATCAATCTCAGCGAATATCTGGATCTCCCTTCTTCAACCTACAATTACACTGATATCGATATTCCGGATTTCTTTAATCTTCAACCTAATACTGAACAGGACAATACTCCGAATGATAATCAGATAACTGACCAAGGAGCAACTTTGGGACGCGTACTCTTTTACGATAAGGTCTTGTCTGCAAACAATACTATTTCATGTTCTTCATGCCACTTACAAGAAGCCGGATTTTCAGATCCTGAACGATTCAGCATCGGATTTGAAGGTGGATTGACTGGAAGAAATTCAATGGGAATCTCAAATGCGAGGTATTACCAAAACGGACATTTCTTTTGGGATGAACGTGCTGAAACTTTAGAGGAACAGGTTTTAATGCCTATTCAAGATGAAATAGAAATGGGACTATCACTTTCTGAATTAGTTTCGAAAGTAGAAGGTCAGCTCTACTATCCTGTTTTATTTGAGCAAGTTTATGGTGATGATGAAGTAACACCGGATCGTATTTCCGAAGCCCTAGCACAATTTGTACGATCCATCGTTTCCTATCAGTCAAAATATGATGTAGGTCGTGCTCAGGTTAACGATCCTAATCAAGATTTCCCTAATTACTCAGATATCGAAAACCTTGGTAAAGATGTATTTTTTAGTGGGCGAGGTGATTGTTCTCGTTGTCATACTTCTGATCTTTTTGTTGGCGATGAAGCCAGAAACAATGGACTAGACGACGTACTAACTGACCTCGGACTTGGAGCCATAACCGGACGTGCAAACGACAATGGAAAATTCAAAGTGGGTTCGCTTCGGAATATTGAATTGACTGCTCCTTATATGCATTATGGTCGGTTTAAAACACTTGAAGAAGTAGTTAATCACTATGATTCCGGTGTGCAAGCCAGTGCTACTCTTGACAACAGATTGAGACAAGGAAATTCCAACAATCCCAGACGTTTAAACCTATCCAATCAGGAAAAGGTGGCTTTAGTAGCTTTTATGAAAACCCTTACTGATACTGAATTGGCAAATGATGAAAAATTCAGTTCTCCTTTTAAAGATAACTAGAGAGTAATTTCCCACAATACCATAGGCGTACATTGGAAAATGGACGCCTATTTTTTTTGCTCTTTTTTGATTACCCTATCTTAATCGAATAATAATTTTTCTATGGACCTACTAAAAGCCTATGAGGCAAACACAGTTTCTTTTATTGAACTGATCAAAAAATTTCCCGATTCCTATTTCAATTCAAAGCCAAATGATAGCACTTGGTCTGCCTCAGAAAATGTAGATCATATCATTCGATCAGAATTTGGCACTGCGCGTTTATTTAATTCTGGTTCTAAAAAAGATCCAACCAGGGATACGGAAGAAAAGATCAAGAACATTGAAACACAGTTTCTGGACAGAACTCAAAAGTTTCAAGCTTTTGGTGTGGTATTACCATCTGATGGAGAGAAATCTAAAAATGAACTTATCATGAAGTTCCAGAAATCGCGAGAACAGATCACAGAACTTATACAAATACAAGATCTGGATGAAGTTTGTATACGTTTTGAGCATCCTTTATTTGGACACATGACTCGGCGTGAATGGATCCATTTCAATATTGTTCATACAAAACGTCATATGGCGCAAATTGAAGCTTTGCAAAATCAATTGAAATAATAAGCTTCCAATAACTCAGTAGTGGAAGCTTATTGAATTGTCAGGAATTAATCTTCGTCAGGAAGTCCAATCTCAATATTATTTCTGTAGTCACCCAACAAGTGCTCTGCAAAATAATACCACATCATTTTCTCGTAATAAGATCTTTTACTGCCCCCGTAACCATGTCGGGTTCCCGGAAAAATCATAAGATCAAATCTTTTACCTGCTTTTTGGAGTTCTTCTACCAATCTTAATGTATTGGTTGGATGCACATTATTGTCAATATTTCCATGCGTTAAAAGAAGATGGCCTTTCAAATTCCTAGCCAAAGATTGATTTGTTTTTATCTTTGCATTCCAGGTTGTTTCGGTATACTCGTTATCATCCTTATCTTTTTTTCTTACATCTTTTCGAGTTACACCATTATGCGTTTCTCCCCACCATAAATTATAAATATTATTATCATGATTACCTGCCGATGAAGCTGCCACATCATAGAAATCCGGATATGTTAACAGAGCAGCAGTTGACATAAATCCACCGCCTGAGTGACCAAATATTCCTACATTATCGGTATCGATCCATGAATGTCTTTCTGCTAATTGCTCAATTGATCTTTTATCATCAGCTAAAGCATAATCACGGAGGTTTTCATATCCATAAGCATGATAATACTTCTGCCTTTTTGGGCTGCCTCCCCGATGGCCCATGCTTACAACTATAAAACCAAGTTGAGCCAAAGATGTGTTATATCCACCTGTTATTGAAAAATCATTCCTGAAGGATTCTGTGAAAGGCCCCGGGTATACATATGAAATTACAGGATATTTCTTTGTAGAATCAAAATTGAACGGCTTATACATAATTCCATAAAGATCTGTAATTCCATCATCTGCTTTAACTTTAAATCTCGATGGTTTTTTCCAACCTGCTTGTTCTAGCAAGCTTAGATCGGCAGACTCCAATTCCATAATAACTTTGCCTTCATTATCTCTTAACACTGATTTTGGTGGCAATTCTGTTGAAGAATAATTGTTGACCATATACTTATTTGACAATGGCATTCTTATGGAATGATTTGCATTCTCAGGAGTTAATTGTTTGAAACCTGAACCATCAAAATTAGCTTTGTATATTACCTGATAATAAGGATCTATATTGCTTTCTCTGCCAAAACCCTCGAAATAAACTTTTCTGCCTACTGTATCTATTTTTTGAATCTGCCCTGTTACAAAAAATCCGCCGTTTGAAACTTTATTCTTTAGTTCGCCATTATTTCCGTTATACAAATAGAGCTGTCCCCAACCACTTTTTTCTGACCAATAAAGTAATTCTTCTCCTTCATTAATCACCGCAAGCTGTCTGTATGACCAATTAAAATACGGATGGTTAACATCAGAAAATAGATTGTTAAACTCTCCTGTACTTGTATTTATATATCCTACATCGAGCGTATCACTAGAGCGATTCATTCGCATAAGATACAATCGTTCTGAAGTCTCTCCCGGCAAGTACGGGAATAGAGTTTGATCTTTATATTTGTCTATATCAGCAACAACTTTAGATTCTGATTCTACATCAAAAATTTCTATGCTTGACTGTGGAACATCTTTCTCCCCCGGCATTGCATATTTATATACTTCAAGCTCAGGTCGAGGATCTTCAAGAGTATTAATAACAAAGAACTCCCCTACTTTTCGTTGATCTGATCTGTTTACAAAAAGTTTCTTCTCGTCTTCAAACCAACGAGCCCTTGATCTTAATCTTTTGTTAGATGTAGTATCTCCATGATCGGCTTGATAGCTATACCATTTTTCTCCGTCTTCACTTAATCTTATTTCAGTTGAATCTTCGTCATCTGCTCGCATTATGTACAGGTCATGATTTTTTGCAAATGCGATGTAGGTGCTATCAGGAGAATATGTTGCCCAATCCAATCTTTTATCAGCTTTCTCAGTTGAGTCGCCTTGAACGATCATTTTGGTATTCAAGTCATAAGTGTAATCCATACTATCAACCATGAAAGATAAAGTACGGTTATCATCTTCAAGCTCGAGATTCTTTAACTCCAGATCTTTGAAGTTTACCGGTTGCCTTGTGATCTCTCCAAGCTTCGCGGCAAAATCCATATTCTCAAACAGGAGATTTTTTGATTTTCGGTCCGGATCTACTACATAAAATTTCTTACCGGAAGTCGTGGTATAGCTATACCAAAATTTATCGCTCTCATAAAACCAGTTCGGATTTACCGTTGTGCTTTTCAGCATCTTGCTAATATTTGAAGAACTAAATTTCTCTGCGGCTTTAAAATCAGCTCTTTCTTGAGCCGTGGCCATGTTTGTCAACATTAAACAAATAACTAGAAAAACTGTCTGTTTCATAATTTCTAAATTAGAATAAAATTGATATCCCGAATATGACTTTTTCAATATTCTTAGCGCCGAAAGTACATAAAAAAAATTCTATTAAAACTTTTAAGCTATAATATTAGCCTTGTTTTACATCTGGATAGCTCATATTTACCGTATGTTGTTAACAGCAATTCTTAATTTTCCAAATTTTATATCTAAATAATATGCTTTATCCTATGGCAATACGTTGTAGATAAAAAAATAACTAATGAGATCATTTTCGGCGCTAATTGTTGCTGTTTGGATATTAAATAATCCTATACAAGCACAAGACTTATTACGAACGAATATCACTTTTGAAAGTGGTAAAAATACTTTGCATGGAGAACTGTTACTCCCTCAAAATTCTGATAGCATCCCGATGATCATTTTTCTTGTTGGCTCAGGAGAGAACTCTTCTCATAGAACCATTTATAAAGATTTTGTTGAACAAAATCTGGAAGCGCTTTTTATTAAAGAAGGTTATGGTATCCTTTACTACGACAAAAGAGGCGTCGGCGACTCTGAAGGAAAGTGGCACAGATCTAATATTTATGACAGAGCTGACGACGCAAAAGCGGCTATTGAATATTTAAAAACTTTGAATAGTGTTGATCCTTCGCGTATTGGAGTTTTCGGGCACAGCCAAGGTGGTTGGGTAGCTCAAGTTGTTGGATCTTTATACCGAAATGATGTAAAGGCCATAGCTTCGATTGCAGGACCTGTTTCGAGTGCCGAATTACATCTTACAAATATTTATAACAGTGAGTTTCTTTGCGAAGGTGAAACAAAAGACAAAGCTTTTGAGAAAGCTTCGAAAAAAGCTCAATCAGATATTAATTGGGTTTCTGTTTTCCCGTTAAAAAAAGCCTGGAGACAGTTAAAAGAAATCTCTGAATTTGATCCGGCAAATGATCTTCGCAGGATCACTGATCCTGCTCTTTTTGTTTTTGCATCCAACGACAATATGGTATATCCCGGATGGTCACTAACTTCTCTGAATGAGACTTTTCCAAACGGCATACCCAATAATTTTACACTTTCTGTAATCCCGGGTGCTAATCACGACTTAAAGAATGCAGGAATGTGTTCCTCCAAAAAAGAAGCTAACGAAGCTTTGTATTCAGAATATTTTCAAAATACATTTAAATCTTGGGTGTTAAATAATTTGTAAGGCTAGTTAAAGAATGGATTGAAGTAATAATAATTACGCCCTCTTTTTTATCCCAAACTACTACAAAACAATCTCCTGCTCATTCAAACAATTGTTTCGCTAACCTTATATAAAATCTTACTCTTAGAATTTTATATTTCTTTAAGTAAATTCGGGTTATATGATTAGTGTAAGTTTAAGGGAAGAAACACGTTCAGATTTTGACGAAATAAGAACTCTGCTTATAAATGCATTTGAAGGTTTTGAAGAAGCTAACCTTGTTGAAAAAATCAGAACAAGTGAATTTTATATTCCTGAACTTTCTATTGTCGCTCTCCATAAAAAAAAGATTATTGGTCATATTCTCTTTTCAAAAATAGATATTACTAACGGAAATTCTTCAGTTCCTTCTTTGGCATTGGCACCCGTTTCTGTTCTTAAGAAATTTCAAGGTTCAGGAGTGGGATCAAAACTAATTATGAAGGGCTTGGAAAAAGCTCCGCTATTAGGATTTAAATCCGTTATTCTTTTAGGGCATGCTGATTATTATCCCAGATTTGGATTTGAACCGACTACAATCTGGGAAGTAAAACCACCATTCGATGTTCCCGCTGAAAACTTTATGGGCTTAGAGCTGGTACCAAAGGGGCTTGATATTAAGAATGGGATGGTGAAATATCCCGATATCTGGGGTCTATAATTCTTCTTCCATTTTCATACATTCAGGTATGGAAAATCCCACAATTTCAGTAGTGCAAGCTACACCGGTTTTATTTGATCTAGATAAGTCGCTCGATAAAGTAAGTCAATGGATTGAAAAAGCTTCTTACCAAAACCCAAATATTGTTCTTTTCCCTGAAGCGTTTATTCCCGGTTATCCCAGAGGCCTAACCTTTGGAACAAAAGTGGGTAATCGAAATGATAGCGGACGAGAAACATGGTTAAAATACTGGGAAAATTCTATTTCAGTTCCGGGGAAACACATAGATAAATTAGGAAGCATTGCGGCTAAATTTAAAATTTGGTTAGTAATTGGAGTTGTTGAACGCGGTGAATCGGGTTCATTGTATTGCACCGTTTTATATTTCAATGATAAAGGCATCTTAATAGGTAAACACAGAAAGTTAAAGCCTACAGCTGCTGAAAGAGTTATTTGGGGTGAAGGTGATGGATCTGATCTGAGTGTTTACAAAACTCCCTTTGGTAAAATCGGTGGACTCATTTGTTGGGAGAATTATATGCCGTTACCTCGCACTTATTTATATGAACAGGGCATTCAATTATATCTGGCACCAACGGCTGATCAGCGAGAAAACTGGCAACACTCCATGAAACATATTGCAACTGAAGGCCGATGTTTTGTTTGCGGATGTAATCAGTATGTGGAAAAAAAGGATTACCCTGACTTAACAGGTGAAGATATTTCAGAATTTGGAGATGTAATGTGTAAAGGCGGCAGCGTTATTATCGACCCTCTCGGAAACACATTAGCCGGCCCGTTATGGGGAAAAGAAGGAATATTAACAGCTGAACTAGATATGAGCCTTATACCTAAATCTAAATTAGACTTTGATCCGGTAGGACATTATGCCAGAGATGATATTTTTAAGTTGAACAAATTGAAGTAAATAAAAACCTTAACTACTAACTAAAAATAAACCCTTCGATGTCACTATTGCTTATTGCGCCCAACAGAGATTTGAATGAACTCAGTGAAGAACTTTCAAGACTGGATTCGAATCTTGAAGTAGAAATCTGGCCAAAAGTAAAACTTAAAGATCGCGTTACATTTGCAGTGGCATGGAATCACCCTAAAAATGTACTCGGAAATTATCCAAATTTGAAATCTGTTTCTTCTCTTGGTGCCGGAATCAACCATCTTTTGAATGACGAATCTATCCCTGAAAACGTACATCTGGCCCGTTTGATTACCAGTTCTCTAAAAGATCAAATGGCAGAATATGTGTTACAATCAATTCTTTCTTACCGACATCATACAACACGATATACAGATCAAAAAAAAGAAGCTTATTGGGGAAAACACTCACTAATATCTAAGAAAGATTCTGCAGTTGGTATTATGGGTTTAGGAGAGATGGGCCTTTCAACAGCCAATTTACTTGTAAAAAACGGATATACAGTAAATGGTTGGTCAAGATCAGGAAAGGAAGTTCCAGGTATCAAATCTTTCAAAGAATCTGAAATTGAGGAATTTCTTGCTGAAACAAATATTCTTATTTGTTTACTTCCTTTAACCGATAAAACGAAAGGAATACTGGATTTGGATCTGTTTAAAAAATTAAAGAATCCATCTTACCTGATTAATGTAGGACGAGGACAGCATTTAGTGGAAGAAGATTTAATTTATGGAATTGATACAGGAGCTTTAACAGGTGCTTGGCTCGATGTATTTGAAGAAGAACCCTTACCTACAAATCATTTATTCTGGAATCGACCAAAAATCATGATCACTCCGCATGTTGCTGCTGTAACAGATCCAAAAGAAGCTGCAGAGCAAATACTTGAAAACTATAAACGGTCCTTATCAGGAATGGAATTGATTAACTCCGTTGATCGAAAAAGAGGATACTAGAAGACTAATTTTACCAGAGTATATCCTAGCCAAACAAACAAAAGTCCCAGCAATATCTGGCCACCCGCATTGGCTATGCCTAACAATAACTCTCCTTCTTTGAACAAGAGAAAAGAGTCATTTGTAAAGGTAGAGAATGTGGTAAATCCACCTAAAATCCCAGCAAATATGAATAGTCTCAGTTGTTCATCACCCAGGTTTTTTATTGCAAATAAGGCAAGCAAAAAACCGATTAAGAAGCAGCCTGTAATATTTACAATGTAAGTACCAAAAGGAAAATCTGAACCTGGAAATTTAGCTTGAACAAAGTTTGACAAAATATATCGCGATGAAGCACCAAGAAATCCTCCTGCACCTACCATACATATTTTAAGAAAATCGACCTGCACTATACTTTTACAGAATGAATCCAGCCGTGTCTATCTTCGATCTTTCCATATTGTATCCCTGTAATTTCATCGTAAAGTTTTTCTGCAAATTCACCAATCTTTCCGGTTCCAATATTGATTGTTTCTCCTTCATGATGGATCAATCCAACAGGAGAAATAACAGCGGCTGTACCGGAACCAAAAACTTCTTTCAAAGAACCATTGGCTGAAGCTTCAAATAATTCATCAATAGTAATTCTTCGTTCTTCGACTTTATATCCCCATTCTTCTGCCAAGGTAGTAACTGAGCGTCTTGTAATTCCTCCAAGTATCGATCCCATCAACTTTGGTGTGATCAAAGTGTCATTTATCAGAAAGTGGATATTCATCGTGCCCACTTCTTCTATGAATTTATGTTCTTTAGCATCTAGCCACAGAACTTGAGTAAAGCCGGCTTCTTTTGCTTTCTTAGCAGGTAAAAAACTGGCTGCATAATTTCCTGCAGTTTTAACATCTCCGGTACCGCCAACCACTGCTCTTACGTATTCTTTTGTGGTTGTTAAAGAAACAGGATTAAAACCTTCTTCATAGTAAGCGCCAACTGGTGATGTTATAATGTAATAACTAAACTTAGAAGACGATTTTGCTGCAAGTAGATCATCTGAAGCAAAAATAAAAGGTCTTACATAAAGAGATGTTTGATCTTTTTTAGGTACAAATTGATGATCTAACCTCATCAGTTCTTCCAATGCGGTTATAAAAGTATCGTAATCTGTTTCGGGAATACCTATTCTTCTGGCAGAATAGTTTAATCGTTCAAAATGAGCTTTAGGGCGGTAAATATTGATTGTATTCTCATCAACATAAAATGCCTTCATTCCTTCAAAAATAGCTTGCCCGTAATGTAGGGTATTAAGCGCCGGATTGATTTCAATTGGACCGTATGGTCGTATTTGAGGTTCGCCCCAAGATCCATTTTCATATTCCATTACAAACATGTGGTCAGAAAATTTTTTGCCAAAAACTAAATTGTCAAAATCTATTTCGTGTATCTTACTGTTTTCAGTAGGTGTAATATTTATTTTTGAAGATGTCATTAATTCATTCATAGTACATACAAAATAAAATCTTTCTCATTAAGGTAAAGTAGAATTAGTATAAAATTTCTATTTCTTTTACCCGGTACTCTGCATCGCTGAAGCAATTCCATTAATATTTAGAAAAATTACTTCAGTAAGGAGGCTTTTTTCCTCATCACTTTCAACTGAATCCCATCGGTTCAATAATTCTACTTCTATAAAATTAAGAGGATATGTGAAGGGATTTCTGAACTTTATAGATTTTTGAATAACCGGATTGTGATCCAAAAAGTTTTCGATTTCAGCGATTCTTCTAATTCCATTCTCCGCTTTACCATATTCTGAAACGATCTGAGTATGAAAATGTTTCTGTTCTTTGTTATAAATTTCCGCTGTTTTTAAATGTGTTCTTGCCAGTTCTCTTTGACTATTGTTCAAAACTGTTTTAAAGAACACCCACGAATTAAACCATTTTTTGAGAATTTGTTCATTTTCTTCCGACTCAGAAAACAATTCAGATAGCGCTTCGCCAATACCGTACCACCCGGGAATATTATATCTAAGTTGAGTCCATGCAAAGCCCCATGGAATTGCTCTTAGATTATCAAAAACCATTGTTCCGGAACTTCCTCTTGAAACCGGCCTTGAGGCTATAGGCAATTTTCCAATGTGTTCAATAGGTGTTATCCCGGCATACCAATCCCAGAAATTCTCGTCATCAATTAATGATCGGTATTTTTCCATTGATATTTTTGAGAGCTTTTCCATTAGCTCTTTTTCTTTACTTTCGTTCAAATACCCGGTTTCTGTTTTTTGAGCCATCGTAACCTGCACCATTGCATTAACGATCTGTTCTAAGTGTCTGTGAGCTATTTCAGGTAATGAATACCTAAAGGACAACACTTCTCCTTGTTCTGTAAACCTGATACATCCATTATTACTTACAGCAGGCATTGCCACAATTGCTTTATTAGACTGTCCACCACCTCTTCCGATGGTTCCGCCTCTTCCGTGAAATAATCTGAAGTCAATATTATATTTTCTACAAACCGTACCCAGGTCAAACTGTGCTTTATCCAGAGCCCAATTTGCCATCCAGTAACCACCATCTTTATTGCTATCTGAATAGCCAAGCATTATTTCCTGGAAATTTCCTCGAGCTTCAATTTGTTTTGCAAAAAGTTCGTCTTCAAACATTTGTGCCATTAAATCACTGCTTGCTTCCAAATCCTCAATAGTCTCAAAAAGTGGCACTACATCAAGTTTCGTTTCAACTTTACCATTTTTAAATGACCATAATCCTATCTCTTTCGCAATTATCAAGACCTCTAGCATATCGCTTACACCATGTGTCATACTGATGATGTAACTGCCAAACGAGTTCGGATCCAATTGAATCATATCATGGATCTCTTCGAAAACACCCAATACTTTTTCAGCAACTTCTGATCTCTCACTTTTAAAAGGACTTAAAGGTCTCGGGTTTCTAAGCTCCTTGATCAGCAATTCTATCTTATCATCCTCTGAAAGTGATTCATACCCTACATGAACCCCGGCTTTTGCAAATAATTCATGAACAGCTTGCTCATGCAGTTTACTATGTTGCCTGATGTCTAATGCCATTAAATGAAAACCAAAAGTATTTGCTCGATACATAAGATCCTGCAAGTTCCCGTGCTCTGCCAATCCTCGTAGATCAAATTTTATGAGGCTCTCTTTGATTAACTCAAGATCATGCAAAAAGGCATCTGATTTATAATTTTGGGCTACTTGTAAAATTTGCGGTTTTTCGGAATCCAGAATATTGATCTGTTTTTCGATCTTCTGCATCATGTGTGTGATCTTTCTTCGGTATGGCTCCCTCTGATATCTCCTCTCATAAATATCAGGCAGTGGATTCGACTTTTCTTCCTCCTTTAAAGATGACTTCAGTTCATCAGAAATATCTGTCTCTTTGTATGAAATACTCAAATACCTGCGGAGCCGATTCAGCTCTTCTATGAATTTTGTAAGCACTGTTCTTCTTTGCTCCAAAATCGTTTGCCAGGTTACTGAAGATGTAACATTCGGGTTACCATCTCTATCACTGCCGATCCACGATCTGTATTTTAAAATATTCGGCAACTCAGGGCATTCGCCGTAATAGGTTTCCATTGCCAAACGTATGTCTTGATATACTGTAGGAATAGCTCCCCAGATTGTTGAAGTGAAGTAATACATTCCATTCTCCACTTCATCCTCTACCGACATACGCTCAGCTCTAACTTCATCAGTGAGCAACAATAATCTTAGCTGATTGGCTATATCTTTTTTTAACAACTTTGCTTCGTCTGAGGTTAAAACATCATTCCCCAATTTATTGATCATAGCCGTGATCTGATGTTGCTTGGTAAGCACACTTCTTCTCTGTGCTTCTGTTGGATGAGCCGTTATAGTAGGCTGTATATCAATTTGGTTAAAAATTTGCAGAGCTTCTTCTAATGAATATCCCTTCTTCTTCATTGAATAAACTGCTTCAGCTATACTCTCATTTCTAGGTTTTTCTTGCGTCTCTTCAAATTCCCTTTCTCTGTTAATTCTACTGATTTCATGTTGCTCTAAGGAATTCACCAAGTGAAAAAAAGTGGTGTACATCCTCAGAAAATCTTTGGCTTCTTTTAATGATAAAGATGCCGCATAAGATTCGATTTTCTTTTTCGAATCTTCGTCATTACCATCAAGCGCAGCTGAAGCTAAGAGAGGTAATTCGCCTAAAGTTTTAACAAATTCTTCTCCAAATTCATCTACTGAGAGTTCCTCCAGAAATTCTGTAAGAATAGTAATTTGGTTTGCTAGATTTTGACTGATACCACTTTGTTCGGCTAATTTTTCTACCGTTTCCTTCCAGTACATAAGTATTTTTTTTATTTCTTTGAGTGAGATTGAGTACTCTAATGTAATTAATTATTATCGAAGCTAATACGTTCATTAACCTATTAATTATGGATACCAAAATACGTTGTGATTGGGCCGTCGGCCAATTTGAGGAATATGTGAAATACCACGATGAAGAATGGGGTGTTCCTGTTCATGAGGATAATGTTCACTTTGAGTTTCTAATTCTGGAAGGCGCACAAGCAGGATTGAGTTGGGCAACTGTTCTTAAAAAAAGGGAAGGTTATCGAAAATCATTTGCTAATTTTGATCCTAAGAAAGTTGCGAAGTTTGATGAAGCTAAGATTCAGGAATTGCTTCAGTTTGAAGGGATAATTAGAAATAAATTAAAAGTTTGGAGTGCGGTCACCAATGCTCAAAAGTTTCTGGAAATTCAGAAAGAGTTTGGCAGTTTTGATAAATACATATGGGAATTTGTCGATGGAAAGCCAATTATTAACCAATGGAAAAACTTGAGTGAAGTCCCTGCAACTACCGCAGAGTCGGATGCCTTAAGTAAAGATCTTAAAAAACGAGGTTTCAAGTTTGTAGGCAGCACAATTATGTATGCATTTATGCAAGCTTGCGGGCTAGTGAATGATCATACGTTGGATTGTTTTTGCAGAGAGAATTAGGAATAGTGGTAGCTGAAATTTTCTCAAGCATTAAATACTAGTCCTTCACAATTCTGGAAACATCTTTTTCACCAATCTTACTGTCTAATTCGAATGTGTATTTGCCGCTGGATAAGAAGTTTCTTTCAAAATAATCAACTGGAACCATCTTAAGAGAATCATTAGAAGTAAAAACCTTAACAGGCGCACGCACATAGGAATTTTTTGAGGAATGAAAATTACTAAATTCTCCAGCATCTAAACTCCCAAAACTAACGGTTTCGTAACCGTCCTCTTTTGGGAAGCTTACCAAAACATTATTGAAATCTTTGTTGCTGCTGTTTTTTATTCTTACCAAAGTACTATCATCATTTCCTTCATCCTCCATTATTAACCTTTGAGTCAAGTATTCTCCTGATTTTAAATCTAAGATAAAAGTGAATTCTCCATTTAAAAATGGCTCTAATCTATCTGGTTCAAAGTCGAAAGAAATTACTCCAGTTTGAAAAACTAAGGTTAAATTTGGAGTAAACGCGACTACATAAGTACTGTATAAACCATCTTTTCTTAGCGAATCTTTTGAAATTTCAAAATATTGCGAGTATTCACCTTGTTTTAAATTTTTGAGAGGGAATGTTGAAGAAAAATCTCCCGATATAAAATGTACTCCTATACTTTCAAAGTTGTACCCAGTTTGATTCTCAACTCTTAAGAATACAGCATCCTCACTTGGGTCATTAACACAAGAAGTAAAGAACACAAATAGTAATATCAGCAATGAGATTGTATTTAAATTTTGGGTCATTTATATATCTTTTTCAATATTCCTAATTGAATAATTCTTAATTCTTAACTGATTTCCCCGCCAACCACGGATCAACTGCATCATTAATATACTGAACAACGAAGCCTTCTTTTTCCAACATAGCCGAAGCTGCTGCCGCTCTGGCTCCGGATTTACAATGCACCAAAACTGGTTTATCTGTTGATATTTCTTCTATTCTGTCTGCTAATCTTGTGTGAGCAATGTTTAAGGTATCAGGATGATGACCTTCATCGTATTCAGATTTTTTTCTCACATCCAAAAGTTGATACTCACCGGATGGCATTAACTCATCTACTTTTTTGAAATCAATAGTTGGAGTTGAAAATAACGTTCCTTCTTCAGCAAACTTCTCTAAATCTTGCGGAGTAGCAAATCCCTTAATAGAATCCAGGCCAATTCTTATAAGATCAAGCACAGCTTCACTTACTTTGCTTTCATCAATGATCAGAAAAATATCCTCGTTATCAGAAATGTAAGAACCTGCTATGGTATTAAAACTCTTATTAAACGGAGCATACAAAGATCCCTGAATATGTCCATTCATAAATGCCATTCGGTCTGTTCTTGTATCTACAATCACCGCATTTGAAGTTCTGGTTGCACCGATTATGCTTTGAATGCTTTTTCTTTCGGGTACCGGAATATCGCCCAATACCTTAGGCCCTTTTTCATTATCTCTTTTCATTCGGGCAAAGTATAACGGAGGTTCCGGCTGACCTTCTAAAATGTATTCCACAAAATTCTGCTCTGAAATAGCCGCTTTTATAGATCCATTAAAACGCTGTTCGTATCCAACCGTTGATTCCGGCACCGCTCCCAAAGCTTTACCGCAAGCACTCCCGGCTCCGTGCCCGGGCCAAAGCTGTAGATATTCCGGCATGGTCTTAAACTTCTCAATCGACTTGTACAGCGTCTTAGCAGATTCATCCATCGCTCCAACTTTTCCTGCCGCAGTTTCCAACAAGTCAGGACGACCAACGTCTCCAACAAATACAAAATCGCCCGAAAGTAAACCCATCGGTTCGTCTGTAGTGGCTCCATCAGTAACCAGAAAACTAATATGCTCAGGGGTATGCCCCGGGCTGTATACCGTTTTGAATTTAATATTTCCGATACTGAATTCATCACCGTCTTTCAACAATTGATGATCATAATCGCTATCAATTACCCATTCATATTTCCAGTCTTTATCCCCTTCATCAGACACTAAAACCTTAACGCCATGTTCGGCCAATTCCCGTAGCCCGGAAAGATAATCAGCATGAATATGAGTCTCAGCTGCGGCTACAATCCTCAGTTTATTTTTAGAGGCAATTTTTTGGTATCTGGCGATATCTCTCATCGGATCAATGATGATAGCTTCTCCGGATTTCTGACATCCGATTAAATAGGCATACTGAGCCAGTTTTTCTTCAAAAATTTGTTCAAAAAACATGAATTGAGTCTAAAGTTAAAATTCAAGATAAAATAGTAAGATTACGGCAACTAAATTAATAGAATTAACGTACCAAAAAAGTTTATAAAAACTTTGAATTTATTGGAATATCCCACATCTTTAAAGTCTTGATCTATTTCAACCTAAATTATTATTAAATCTATCGTAATGCGTGTATATAAATCACTTCGAGTGCTTCTTTGCACGGTTTTCCTCTCAGGGGTAATCGGGTATCAGGCAAGTGCACAAAATCTTAAAGAGTTTGAGAAAAAAGTAACCGAGTTTACTCTCGATAACGGACTTCATTTTATAATCATTGAGCGTCATGAAGCTCCTGTTGCCAGTTTTTACACTCACGTAAATGTTGGCGGAGTTGACGAACCTGTCGGAAATACGGGAATCGCTCATATTTTCGAGCATATGGCTTTTAAAGGAACAAAGTATATAGGAACATCTGATTGGGATGCTGAAAAAAAGGTGATCAATGAAATGGATGAGGTTTACCAAGCCTGGTTACAGGAAAAATTCAGTTCCAACCCGGATGAAACAATTTTGGCCGAAAAATGGGCTAAGTTTGAAGAGCTTCAGGAAAAGGCTAAAACATTCGTTGTGAACAATGAATTTTCTGAGATCATCCAAAACAATGGTGGTACCGGATTAAATGCATCGACCGGTGCTGATCTTACCAACTATTATTACAGCCTGCCTTCTAACAAAGCGGAACTTTGGTTCAATTTGGAAGCAGATCGTTTCAAAAATCCTACGTACAGAGAGTTCTATGTAGAAAAAGAAGTGGTTCGTGAAGAACGCAGAATGCGTACCGAGTCAAACCCGACTGGGCGTTTAGTAGAAGAATTTTTAGCCGTTGCATACACCGCTCATCCTTATGGCAGACCTGTCGTAGGATGGAATTCTGACATTACTGCTACAACCATAGAAGACGCTCGCGATTTTTACGACAAATACTACGTCCCAAGCAATATCACTATTGCAATTGCCGGCGATGTAGATCCCAAAAGAATGAAAAAACTAGCTGAAGAATATTTCGGTGATTTCAGAGGCAAAGATAAAGTTGCACCCCCTGTAACTACGGTTGAGCCTACTCAAAGAGGTGAGCGTCGATTTACAATCGAAGGTAATTCTCAGCCGGTTTTGATAATCGGATATCACACAGTTTCTGACACTCATGAAGATTTTGAAGCTCTTAATTTGCTCGGTAATATTATCTCGACCGGTCGTACTTCTGTTTTATATAAAAAAATGGTAGAAGAGGAGAAGCTGGCTCTGTTAATTGGAGCTTCAAATGGGTTCCCCGGAACAAGATTTGAGTCATTGTTCCTTACTTTTGCTTTTCCGAATCAAGGTGTTGAGTTAGATACTCTCGAACAACGCATTTATGATGAAATCGAAGTTGTAAAAGACGGCTCTATAACTCAGGAAGAACTTGACAGAGCTCGAACAAACATCCGTGCCGGAATTATTCGCGGACTGGCAAACAACACTGGTTTGGCTTTAAATTTTGCCTCAACACATATGACCAAAGGTGATTGGAGAGATGTTTTTCTTCAATTGGAGAGATACAATGCTGTTACGTTGGATGATTTGCAACGAGTTGCAAACGAATATCTCATCAAACAAACACGAACTGTTGGTGCTACTGTAAAAGCAGACTCCTGAACTCAACAAAGACTTTAATACAATAATTAATACTATTATGAAACGTACACTATTATTTTCGCTGATGATGCTGTTTGCGGTTACAGCCGCCGCCCAGAAGCGATATGACGAAATTAAATATCCGAAACTGAATGACTTCAAAAAAGCGAAAGTTGAAGAATTCAAATTGGATAATGGAATAACATTCTATCTGGTTGAAGACAAAGAGCTACCTCTGATAAGAGTAACCGCAACTGTTAGAACCGGGAGTCTTCAGGATCCGGATGGGAAGGAAGGTTTAGCAAGCATAACAGGAGAGTTAATTCGGGAAGGTGGTTCCGGAAACTATCCTGCTGATAAATTAAATATTCTACTGGAAGACAAAGCTGCTTTTATGAGTACATTCATCGGACAAGGCTCCGGTAGTGCCTCTATGAATATCTTGAAAGAAGATTTCGATGAATTACTTCCTGTTTTCGTGGATTTGGTTAGCAATCCGCTTTTCCCTGAGGATAAAATTGATCTCGCAAAAACACAAAGAAAAAGTAGTATCTCGCGCCGTAATGATGATCAGGGTAGCATTGCAAATCGGGAATTCAGCAAACTTATTTATGGAGAAAACTCTCCGCTGACTCGCCAGGTTGAATACTCCACGCTTGATGCCATTACAAGAGAAGATATTGTTGCTTTCCACGAAGAATCTTTTGTTGGAAATAATATGACACTTGGAGTTATCGGTGATTTCGACACCAAAGAAATGAAGAAAAAGCTCGAAGATGCCTTTGGAAGTTTGCCTGCCGGAACGGAAAATAATCTTATTTATCCTGAAATTAATTACAACTATCCTTCAACTGTTAATTTTATTGACAAATCTGATGTAAATCAAAGTTACGTTTTAGTAGGACATATTGGTGGATTGCGAGAAAATCCTGACTATGCAAAACTTCAAATGATGAATCAAATTCTGGGTGGTGGTTTTGCCGGCCGTTTATTCCAAACGGTAAGAACTGATCTTGGACTAGCTTATGCCGTAGGTGGTGGATATGGTAGCAGTATCAATTATCCGGGTACGTTCTCTTTGTTTGTAATGACTAAAAGTTCTACTACTGCTGAAGCAATTGATGCATTAATCGCTGAAGTAGAAAAAATGCAAACCAACCCGGTTACAAAAAAAGAACTGGAAGATGCTCGTGATCGTTTTCTTAATTCTTTAGTATTCAGATATGACAGCAAACAAAAAATTCTGAATGAAAGGATCAGCAATCAATACAATGGATTATCACAAGATGCTTTTGACAAATATGTGGAAGAACTCAAAAAAGTAACCGTTTCTGATATTCAAAAAGTAGCAAAAGAATATTTAAATCCAGATAAAGTTCAGATTTTGGTTGTAGGAAATGCTGAAGAAGTTGGTGATCAATTACAGAAATATGGAACTGTAAATCAAATCGACATCACAATTCCAACTCCGAAATCCGATAAAGCTGAAGTATCCGGCGATGCCACTAAAGGAAAAGAATGGCTAGGTAAAATGGCTAATGCCGTTATTGCACCCGGAACAGAATTTGAATCTTTAACTACCGTCGCAACCACAAATCAAGGTGGAGGAACTATTAAAAATACCTCTACTACTTCATATAAAGACTATTCAATAGATGCTTCATTGCAAATGCCTCAGGGTGCTATAGAAATGAGCGTAGCCAATGGTTCCGGTAAAATGACAATTGCTGGTCAGGAGCAACCTCTTCCACCTCAAATGGTTCAACCAATGTTAAATGAAATTAAAAACAGTTACATCAATGTAGCTTTAAAGGCCAAAAAACTTCCTGCTGAATATTTAGGGATGGAAGAAGTGAACGGTACCGAATATGTGGCTCTGAAAGTAGAATCAGCTTCTACGATTACATTTTATTTAGATTCAGGAACTTCATTACCTGCATTTATGAAAGCTACCGTTTTTAACCCTCAGATGGGAAAGGAAATCACCACAATGACGTCCTATACCGACTGGAAAGTTCAGAACGGTTTAGCCTTTTCCTATGCTCATGAAACCAAAGTAGATGGCAATGTAGCTTCGAGTACAACTTTTGAATCGGTTGAGGTGAACTGATTTAGACAATTAGATTTTACTTTAACCCGGTGTATTAAAAATACATCGGGTTTTTTGTGGTTTATAGTTCAAACTATTATTGTTTAGTAAATAATTATCTATCTATCTATGAAAAATTGGGACGACGAATACCCAGAAACATCTGAATACGCTCATTATTATTCTACTTATGTTGATAATGTGCCTAAAGAGAATATCATAACCTTACTGAATTCTCAAATGCATGAGTTCTACACACTAGCAAATGCAATTCGTGGTGATAAAGCTTTGATTCCTTATGCAAAAGGCAAGTGGACTTTAAAGCAAATGATCGGCCATATGATAGAAACCGAACGCGTTTTTGCATATCGAGCACTTTCATTCAGCAGAGGTGATAAAACAGAACTTCCTGGAATGGATCAGGATGAATGGATGGAAGATTCAAACTACAATTCCAGATCAGTAGCCAATCTTTGCAATGAGTATTTAGCAGTTCGGACTTCTACAATTCATCTTTTCCAAAATATGACCAAAGAAATGATCGCCCAGAAAGGTTTAGCAAGTGATCTTGAATTTTCAGTGAGAGCTCTGGCGTTTATTATTGCCGGACATGAAATTCATCATTTGGATATTATTCGAAATAACTATCTGGCAGAAAATTAACTATACTTACATTGCTAGTTCTTTCTTTGCTCCAAGCTCTAAAATTTTTGAAATAAGTTTATTTTCATCACAAACTTCTTCCAGATGAATAATTTCTCCGTTTCTTATCCATGACTTTATTTGGTTCAAAAAATCCGGTTTGATATTATAAATAGCTTTTGCACCCAATTTTTCAAGAGCAACCGCATTACAAATCTGTTCATATTGATTTTTAATTGGGATAACTAATAATTTTTTCCCTAAGAACATCGCTTCTGACGGAGCTTCAAATCCTGCAGAACAAACAAGTCCAAGTGCATTTTCAAAACTTTTTAAGAAGGATTCATTTCCAAGCGGATTGACAATTACGTTCAGTTTTTCGTATCGGGAATCACAGTTCGGGGAAAATATCTCCCATTTTACCTCTGGAATTTGATTGAAAAAAGTAATCAATGTCTCATGAGCGAAAGCGGGAAGATATACAGTTACATGCTCACTGCTTCTAGGGTTTAATTCTTTGATACAAGGACGAAGTATAGGCGGCTCAATAAAATGATCGTATCTTTTGTAATGGGTTCCTATTGGTTCGCCACAAGGAGCAAAATGTTTAATCACACTTTCTGCTATTAAAGCTCTTTTTTTAGGCCTTGGAGATTTTGGGGAAAGAAAAGCGGCTTGATGGCTTAACCCAATACACTGAACTTTTGCTGACTGTGCAGCCCAAGCCGTAATCGGTTCATAATCCGAAATTATAAAATCATATTCTTTAACCGGAATGGATTGTATATCCTGAATAAAACGGACCGGTTTAATTGCCAATGCTGTTTGCAAAAGATCGATAGCCCCTTTGCTATCATAAGCCAAGCTTATTCCTCTTCTCTTAAAAGTGACTTTACCATCTACTTCCAGATTGAAATTATACCCGCTGATCAAAACATCCACATCTGCGACTTCTCTAAGCAATGGTATGATCACTTTTGCTCTGCTGATGTGCCCATGCCCCGTACCTTGTACTCCGTATAGAATTCTCATCCCAACATCACCTTGCTTTGTTTCATATTGTTATTGAACATTTGGTTGATGTTAGGTGGATCTTTCATCAGCATGTCTTCTTCATAGCGATATAAGCTCCATTCTTTTCCGTCATATTCTAAAGCAGTCAGATTTTCAACCCAATCACCGGAATTCAAATAAATCACCGATCCCTTTTCATTTTCGAAACCTCTTATTTTAGGCTGATGGATATGTCCACAAACCACATAATCGTAGCCTTCATCTATAGCAAGTTCCATAGCAGTAATTTCAAAGTCATCGATAAAGCTTACGGCTGTTTTAACGCTGTCTTTTATTTTCTTGGAAAGTGAAAGTTTTCCATGCCCCAGTCTCATTGATATATTGTTGATCCATCGGTTTATCAGGATCAGCAATTCATATCCATGACCCCCAAGCTTCGCAATCCATTTTGAGTACTTCATAGTTACGTCAAAAATATCTCCGTGAAAAAACCAAACCTTTTCTCCGTTCATCTCCAGCACGAGTTTATCTCGGATGAAAAGTGGACCTAATTGTAAACTCGATACTTTGCGAAGCGTTTCGTCGTGATTTCCCGTCAAATAAAAAATATCCACACCGTTTGTCATCATTGTGATGAGCGTTCTTATGACGTGCATATGAGCTTCCGGCCAGTAATACTTTCGGAAATTCCACATATCTACAAAATCACCATTCAAGATTACTCTTTTAGGGTTGATGGAATTTAGATATTGAGTAAGCTCAACTGCATGACAACCAATAGTGCCCAAGTGGACATCTGAGATAACAACTGTGTCTAGTGTTCGCTTCATGAAAATGTAGATGAGTTTTCAGTAAAGAAACCATTCTAATGTTATCCCTTTATTGATTGCTTGTAACCTTTTGGTAAGGTGGGTGTTATGAAATGATTAAGTAGCTGATTGTCATTTTAGCTTGAGAGTTTAGTTTGATACAGAAGCTGTCCGAAGGAATTCTTTGAGAATCACACTCACTTTATTCGTTGTTCAGCATGACGGATAGTGCAGAAGAACCTACAATAGAACATCATCCTTGTAGATGTAGGGGTTCGTTGACAGGTTTAATTACTTATTCGAATAAATATTCGCCCTTAGTAGGTAAGGTCTTTAAATACTGAGTTTAATATATATGTTGAATACTTTGTTCATGTACTTTTGTGCCGACAAAAGTACCAAAAGCTCCCGACAAGAATTATGGACGCGAACTTCATTACATCGACTAATCATTACAAAAGGTCTTAGTTCAACCTTTTCCATATTCGTGAACCAGCCTGAATGTAATGATTGTTCCTGTGGAACCGTCGATTTCATTACGTTCTTTCCTCGCCCATAATTCTAAAGATCGAAGTTTTTTAAAGAAGACATTACTTTTTGAATATTGAAGCTTTATTTCGCTTATTGATACTTAATCCAAAACCACACCATTCACATGTCAGATTCCGAAGAAAAGAAAATTGTTCACATCCATTTACCTGCCAATGAACCTTTTAAAACTACCTTGACGGCCGGAAAACATGAAATCATTTCCGATGAACCACGAAGCGTGGAAGGTGGTGAAGATCAAGGCCCAGATCCGTATGATCTACTTTTAATGAGTTTGGGAACTTGCACCGCTATGACAATGAAAATGTATGCTCGCCGAAAAAAGTGGCCGGTTGAAGATATTTACATTGAGATGAGGCATAATAAACGACATGCAGATGATTGTGCAGATTGCGAAGACTCTTCTTCAAAAATGGATACCATTGAAAAAGAGCTGATCATAAAAGGCGATCTTTCTCAGGAACAACTGCACAAATTATTAGACATTTCAAAAAAATGCCCGGTGCATCGAACACTTATGAGTGAGATTAGTATCAATACTTCACTAACAGAATAAAAATTCTGATTCATCACCAAGGAGCAGGTGGCGTTTCGATTTCTTTGGTCAGATCAAAGCGAATACTGAAATAGCGATCTGTTCCAATTCTTCTGAGATTATAGGTAAATGATTCACCTTCTTGAATTTCAATCCACCAGACATTGCTTGCTGCTGCAGGTATCAAGTCAGCTGTAAAATCATCAGCAGGAAATGTTTGAAGATTTGCTAGTCCATGATTCGAAGCTTTGCCTCCGTATTGAGTAACATCATCTTCGCTACCATCTTCATGGCGGTGATCGTGCTTCAGTTTAATTCTGTTGTTCTCCATAGTTAATACCCATGTTCTGGAGCGATCTTCTCCAGCAAAAAATGGAATTCTGATTTCCTGATTTTCACAAGAACGAACATGCATAACTAATTCAACTTCTCTAAACGAGTCATCTTCCGGAGCTTCAAGAACTTCTCCCTTGTACGCTTTCCCACATAACTTTTCCAATGAATTCCAGAATTCCTGAGAAGGCTGCGCTGATAAAGAAGAAGAAAAAATAAATACCAAAAGAAGGAATGCGTATCTCATAATTTTGTTTAGTTAGTAATTGAGATTGGTTGAAATTTCAATGATAATATAGCAACAAAAAACTAACCGGAGATTATAATGTCAGAACTTATAAAACTGTACGAAGATCATGTTGATCATAAGAAGTTGAAGCATATTGTTGATATTCTTAGAGACGGGGGGTTGATCATTTATCCCACAGATACAGTTTATGGAATGGGTTGCGACATCACCAACAAATCTGCATTGGAGAAACTAGCCAGAATAAAAGGAGTCCGACTTGATAAAGCTGACTTTTCTTTTATTTGTGAAGATCTGAGTAATCTTTCAGATCATGTTTCCCAGATTGAAACACAAACTTTTAAGATACTGAAACGTAATCTTCCCGGACCGTATACTTTCATTCTTCCCGGAAGTAATAGTTTACCAAGTGTTTTCAGAAAAAAGAAAACGGTAGGAATCAGAGTTCCGGATAATCAAATTGCTCTGGCACTGGTAAAGAAGTTAGGCAACCCTATTGTTTCCACTTCTATTAAAGATGATGACGAGGTATTGGAATACACAACCGATCCTAGCCTGATCTTTGAAAAATGGAAGCATCAGGTGGATGTTGTTATTGACGGCGGTTTTGGAGGAAATGAAGCTTCAACCGTAATAGATCTTACAAGTGGTGAACCTGTTTTGATAAGAGAAGGAAAAGGAGGAGTGTTGGTGTAGGTTTTTTGAACCACTGAGGACACAAAGTATTGAACATTGACCCGAAGAACTTAGAACTGATGAACATCTATGTTTCAAACCACGATCTGGAAACTGGATGTTCATCTGTTCAATGTTGGATGTTCATTTCCCCCAATCTTGAAGACGATATAAAAGTATCGCTGCGCGTTGTGTCTGCGAAAGTAGCGCCGGAATATATCCTGTTTCATTTATGGTATGATCATCTGCTCCGCTCATTCCCACAGCATCGATCGCCATATCTACATAATCCGCCGTAAAAGAAACATCAGCCGCTCCGGCTTTAAGTGGATTTACCGCCACTACTTTTCCCTGACCTAAATCCTCACTTAACTCCGAATAAATGGAAAGCAATTCTCTGTTTCCATCCGTTGGCGCCATGGGTGGATATCCGGGATAGAATGTAAGCGTGGCTTTTGTTTGAGGTCGGTTATTAGAAACGATTTGCTGCATTTTTCTTTTAACCCTTTCAACTTGTTCCGGTGACAGTCCGCGTAAATCTCCCGACACAACCACTTCTTTGGAAACCACATTATCTTTCCCAAATGCCGTTCCTGATTTATTTACCTCATCATGTTCGATGGTTGTTCCACCAATGATCATTCCGGGATTAAAAGTCAGAAATTCTTCCGATCTGAGTTCTTCGTAAAAGGCATTCAAAATTCTGGAAGCTTCAAATATTGCTCCTGCTCCAACATCTTCTCTGAATATCTGTGAAGAGTGTGCCGGATTCCCTTCCGTTTTTAACTCCCACTTTATAGAACCTCTTCTGGAGATGTTAGCAGTAGTAGGATTTCCGTCACCGTTTTCAAATCCAATGGCGATGTCTGCCCATTTAGCGGCATCAATTAGTGCTTTTTTGGAAAGAGTTAGTGGCGATCCGCTGTATTCTTCGTCACCTGTGAATACTGCCCAGATGTTCATGTTATCAAGTTGACCGGATTCCTTTAACGCTTTAAGCGCATACAACATAATTACATCCCCGCCTTTCATATCCGCAATTCCGGGAGCCTTCATGGTATTTTTATCAATCATTTCAGAGTTCTGAAATGGAGAATCTTTCTCGAAAACCGTATCCAGATGTCCGATCAATAAGATCTTTGGCGCGTCATTATTTCCAAAATGTTTAGCGACTAAATGTCCGGCTCGGTTAAACTCAGCACCATCTTCCCAACTGGTTTCAAAACCTAAAGCATCAAACTCAGCACGGAGTTCGGTTCCAACTTTCTGAACTCCTTCAAAGTTCATGGTTCCACTGTTTATGTTTACCAGTTTGATAAGCAGATCCAACGCCTCAGCATTATTAGATTCTACATTGGTTAGGATTTTGCTTTCTGTAGGTGAAAGTTGGGCAAATAGATTTAGATTTATAAGTGTAAAAAAAATGGTAAGTAGATGCTTCATAAAGAAAACTCCTTTCTAAAATAAAGTTTGAAAATTTTAACTAAACAGAAAATGTATGGACGTGATTAATCACGTCCATACACGTTCTAAAAATGCTTGCACTAAGCTTCCTCGACTTCCTCAATAACATACGCATCAATAGGAATGCAAGAACACATTAGGTTCCTGTCGCCGTAGGCATCATCCACTCTGGAAACGCTTGGCCAGAATTTGTTTTCGCGTAGATGTTCGAGCGGAAACACTCCTTTTTCACGATCATAATCCCGATCCCAATTTGTATCCATAGCTACTCTCATCGTATGAGGAGCATGTTTTAACACATTGCTTGCTTTGTCAACTTTGCCTTCTTCAATTTCTCTGATCTCATTTCTGATTTCTATCATTGCATCACAAAAACGATCCAGTTCTTCTTTACTTTCGCTTTCTGTGGGCTCGATCATCAACGTTCCTGCAACCGGGAAGCTCATTGTTGGTGCATGAAATCCAAAATCCATCAATCTTTTAGCAAGATCTACAGCTTCAATTCCGGCACTTTGTTTAAATGGACGAAGATCGATGATGAACTCATGTGCTGAACGTCCGGTTTTTCCCGTGTACAAAATAGGATAGTGATCGTCTAAAATATCTTTGATATAGTTTGCATTCAGAATGGCCATTCTGGTAGCATCTGTCAAACCAGCTTCTCCCATCATTGCGATGTAAGCATAAGAAATGGTGAGGATACTCGCACTTCCGTAAGGAGCAGCAGAGACGGCTGAAATTGCGTGCTCCCCACCGGTTTTTATTACCGGATGGCTTGATAAAAACGGAGCTAAATGTTCAGCAACTCCGATGGGTCCCATTCCCGGTCCACCGCCGCCATGAGGAATACAAAAAGTTTTATGAAGATTTAAGTGACAAACATCTGCACCAATGAAGCCCGGACTTGTTAAACCAACCTGAGCATTCATGTTAGCACCATCCATGTAAACCTGACCACCGTGCTCGTGAATCAGATCACAAATATCTTTAATACGATGTTCAAATACTCCGTGTGTTGATGGATAGGTTACCATTAATGCAGATAGACGATCGCTGTATTTGATTGTTTTTTCTTCCAGATCATCCATGGAAATATTTCCATGTTTATCGGTGTCTACCACAACCACATCCATTCCTGCCATTACCGCACTTGCCGGATTTGTACCGTGAGCCGAATTTGGAATTAGCGCTACATTTCTGTGATCATCTCCTCTACTTTGGTGATAGGCACGAATTGTCATTAGTCCTGCGTATTCTCCTTGTGCACCGGAATTAGGCTGCATGGAAACTTTATGGAATCCTGTGATCGCACTAAGCCATTCGTCCAATTCTGTAAATAGTCTGGTATAACCTTTGGCTTGCTCAGTTGGTACAAACGGATGCATTTGTCCAAATTCAGGCCATGTTAGAGGAATCATTTCAGCCGTAGCGTTCAATTTCATGGTGCATGATCCCAACGAGATCATAGAATGAACAAGCGAGAGATCTTTGCTTTCCAATCTTTTCATATATCGGAGCATTTCGTGCTCTGTATGATATAAATTGAATACCGGATGGTCTAAATATTCAGAAGTTCTGGCAAATTCTTTCGGAAGTTTTACTTCTGTTTTTTCTGAATGAGCTCGTACATCAAAGTTCGAAGTTCTTCCTTCTGCTTTAGCAAAAACGCTGAGCACCTCTTTAACATCTTCGAGTTCTTTTGCTTCATCGAATGAGATCCCTATTTTTCCATCTCCAAAATATCTGAAATTGATTTCATGCTCTTCCGCGATCTTACGTACTTTTTTCTCAGGTGCTATTACGGTAATTGTATCGAAGAATACATCTGTCTCAATATTTACACCCATTGCCTCTAAGCCCGTTTTAGTGAGCTTAGTAAGACCATGAATCTTAGCTGCAATTTTCTTCAATCCCTTTGGACCATGATACACACCGTACATTCCTGCCATCACCGCTAGTAAAACCTGAGCCGTACAAATATTTGATGTTGCCTTTTCCCTGCGTATATGCTGCTCACGCGTTTGAAGCGCCATTCTGTAAGCCGGTTTGCCTTCCGCATCCTGAGTTACTCCAATAATTCTTCCGGGAATTTGTCTTTTGAAATCTTCTTTTGTTGCGAAGTAAGCAGCGTGTGGCCCACCATATCCCATAGGAACACCAAACCTTTGTGTTGTTCCTACTACGACATCTGCTCCCATTTCACCCGGAGGGGTTAATAAAGTTAAACTCATCAAATCTGCAGCTACAACTGCATGAACGCTATTTTCGTGCGCGGCATCGATTAAACTTGTATAATCTATTACAGACCCATCAGTTGCAGGATATTGCAGCAATAAAGCAAATAATTTAGGATCCGTAATATCAACTTCATTGTGATCTCCGACTACAACTTCAACTCCAATTGGCTCTGCGCGTGTTTGTAACACATCAATAGTTTGAGGATGACACCTATCACTAACAAAGATCAGATTCGCTTCTTTCCTCTTTGCTCCTTTTCGTTGCCCAAGCAACATACTCATTGCTTCTGCTGCGGCAGTGCCTTCATCTAGTAAAGAAGCATTTGCCAATTCCATTCCCGTAAGATCACTTACCAAAGTTTGAAAATTGATCAACGCCTCGAGTCTTCCTTGTGCAATTTCCGCTTGATATGGAGTGTATGCAGTATACCAAGCCGGGTTTTCTAAAATATTTCTCTTAATCACATTTGGGACATGGGTATCGTAATAACCCATTCCTATATACGACTTAAACACTTTGTTTTCAGAAGCCAACTTTTTAAAATCTGACAGAAAATCAACTTCACTCAGAGCTTTAGGTAAGTTCAGTTTTTCCTGATGGCGGATATTTTCAGGAATTGTTTCATCTATAAGCTGATCGATCGAATTCGCTTTGATAGTTTCCAGCATTTCTGTAATTGCATCCGGATTGTTCCCGTTGTGGCGATGCGCAAATGTTTCCTTTTCGAAGTTGATATTCATCAAACTAGATCCTGAATGTGATTTGAATTTTAATTATCTGAAGCGATAAAAGTGCCTTTCAGTTTTACTAACAATAAACTGTTAAAAATAGCTCCTAAAATTACAAAAAATAGATTATAAATTGGCGTAAAAAGCTGTTGCAAAGATACTATTTCTCCTTTTTTTTTGATTTATTATAAGTCTGTATTTAAAACAACCTAAATGAAAATTATTACAATGAAATTCTCACGTTTTTTTAGTGTATTTGCGCTATTGATGATTGCTGTTTTTGCAAGCCCAATCATGGCTCAGGATTCAGATAATGGCTTAAAAATTGTAACTGAACCCGAAAATATCACACTCGACGTTGGTCAGGAGATCCAACTCAAAGCTATGCTTGTTAATGCCGATGGAGAAGTACAACCGGATACCATGCTCTATTTTTCAAGAGCACGACGCTCTCTTTCTGTAACACGTGGCGGATTGATGAAGGCTTTAGAGCCAGGATCTTTTACCGTTATCGTTTACAAAACTGCTCAGGGCGACCATCCCGTAATGCGAAAAAACGTTACTGTTAACGTTAATTTCCCAAAGCTTGATCGCATAGTTTTTAACGATGTTCCAAGCAAAATGTACGAAGGAACTTCATTTCAGGTTGAAAGCCGGATTTACGATGTGCTTGATTTCAAGCGTGAAGACTTAGAAATATCCGACTACTCATCTTCAAACGATAAAGTTGCTACTGTTGATCGTTTTGGAAGATTGCAGGCTAAGTCAACCGGTAAAACAAAATTTACTGCAAAAATTGAAGGAGTAACTGAAACTCAGGAAATAGAGGTTATAAAGAATCCCGTTACTTCTATTGAAATTTCTTTGGAAGAAGATGTTGCCAGAACAGGAGATGTATTAACTATAAACGCCGTAGCAAAGGATAAGAAAGGAAATATCGTTTCTGACGCTCCAATAGTTTATTCATTTACCGCCCGACCTGATGACGCCCGTGGAGAAGCGGCACCGGCACAGATCGAACAAAACGGAAAATTTGTTGCCAACAAATCCGGTTTATACACCATTATGGCACGAAATGCCGGCTCTATTACTGAGACAACAGTGAAAATTAATCCACGTAATGTTCAGCGGGAAGTTGAAATACTTGGTAACGCCAAAGTAACTGACGTTCCTACTTCAGATCTCTGGGTTTGGGAAGGAGTTGACGGCAGAGATTATGCCGCAACAGGAACTCATGTTGGAAGAGGAGAAGCTTTCTTCTGGGATGTAACCGATCCTGAAAATATGGTCGCAATTGATACTATTACCGTTGATGCTCGTGTTGTAAACGATGTGAAGGTTTCTGAAGATGGGAAAATTGCCGTTATCTCTCGTGAAGGTGCTTCAGACAGAAAAAATGGACTGGTAATTCTAGATGTAACTGATCCAAGTAACGTTGAAATCCTTTCTCGCTTTGATGATGGTTTAACCGGTGGTGTCCATAATGTATTTATTTATGAAGATCACATTTACGCTATTAATAACGGTCGCCGTTACGATATCATCAATATCGAAGACCCTAAAAATCCATACAGAGTAAGCCAATTTGAAATGGACACTCCGGGACATGCAGTACATGATGTTTGGATCGAAGATGGAATCGCGTATTCCTCAAACTGGACTGACGGTGTAGTTGCTGTTGATGTGGGAAGTAAACTTGGCGGAGATATGGAAAGCATTGGTGGTTCTCCTGAAAACCCTAAGATGTTAGGAAGTTTTACGTACCCAAGTGGTTGGAACCATGCAGCATTTCCATTCAAAAGTAAATCATCTGACAATTTCTACATCGCTGCCGGTGATGAAGCATTTCCTGGAGGAATTCCTGCAGGCTGGATTCATTTCTTTAAGCTAAACAATTGGGAAGAAGCAGAAGAGGTAGCCCGATATGAAGTACCTGAAGCAGGAACACACAATATTTGGGTAAAAGATGACATTATGTATGTTGCATACTATCAAGGCGGACTTAGAATTGTTGATGTATCCGGCGAATTGATGGGCAACCTATATGATCAAGGTCGTGAAATAGCAAAGTTTCAACCAAGTGTAAATGAAGGAATTGGTCCAAATCAACCAATGTCATGGGGACCTCAACCATATAAAGATATGATCTTTGTTTCGGATATGAATTCCGGACTTTGGGCTATCAAACTAAAACCTGTTCAGGGAACAGCAAGTAACTAATTACAAAATAACTATGAAAAATTTAAAGAAAATATCCTCACTCTTTGGGATTGCAACCCTTGCAATTATACTATTTACTGCAGGTTCAATTGCCCAAGATAAAAAGATCGTTTTTGAGAAAGACATGCTTTCTCTTAAACTAAATGAAGAAACCAAGATCAGCGCTAAAGTAGTTGATGCTAATGGTAAAACTACTCAGGATTCATTGGTATTTTTCACCCGGAATCGACGATCTCTTATTGTAACCACCGATGGAAATGTAAAAGCAATTCAATCCGGTGATTTTTCAATTTTCGCACGTACACTTACTGCAAACAGAGCAGATAGAATTAGTGCAACACTTAAGGTGAAAGTAGCCTATCCACCCGTAAAGTCTGTTACATTCTTAAATGCTCCAAAAAATTTCTACAACACTACAACTATTTCTTTGGAAACAAAAGTAGTTGACGAAGCAGATGTTGTACGTGATAATGTTGATGTAATGGTTAGTAGTTCAAATCCTGATGTTGCAAGCATTGATGCATACGGTAATTTAAAGGCTCATAAGAAAGGAAACTTTACAATTACTGCAAAAGCAGAAAACAAAACTGCTACATGGAAGTTCAAAGTTTCTGAAAACCCAATCGCTTCGATGGAAATAAGCCACAATTATGATGGCAAAACTATCCGAACAGGTGATGTAGTTACTTTTGAAGCATTAGCAAAAACCAGTAAAGGTGAAACAGTGTCAGATGCGCCAATCAAGTATACTTATATTGCAGAACCGGATGACAATTTAGGACAAGGAGCTTCTGCACAAGTTGCTCAAAGTGGTAAATTTGTTTCCAGCGATCCCGGTTTATTTACCATTATTGCAACTTCAGGTGACAGATCAACAAGCACTACAATTAAGACTGTTCCAAGAAATGTTCAACGTCCTCTTAATTTAGTAGGAAAAGGAATCGTAACGCATACAAGAACTTCAGATCTTTGGGTTTGGGAAGGCGTTGACGGAAGAGATTACGCAGTTACCGGAACCTGGGGTGGAAATGGTGAAGCTATTTTTTGGGATGTTACCGATCCAAGTAAAATTATCCCAATTGATACTGTAGTTGTAGATGCCCGTACCGTGAATGATGTAAAAGTATCAGAAGATGGAAAAGTAGCAGTTATTACTCGGGAAGGCGCTTCCGATCGTAAAAACGGAATTATTATTCTGGATGTAACTAATCCAAGAGACGTAAAAATTCACTCTGAGTATACTCAGGATCTAACGGGTGGTGTTCATAACACATTTATTTATGACAACCATGTTTATGCAGTTAATAATGGTCGTAAATATGACATCATCAATATTGATGATCCAAAAAACCCAAAAACCGTTGGTGTATTTGAGTTAGATACTCCAAGTCATTCTATTCATGATGTATGGATTCAGGATGGAATTGCTTATTCCTCAAACTGGAGTGATGGAATCGTTGCTGTTGATATCGGAAGTAATGCTAGTGCTGATCTACCCGGTGCAGGTGGTTCTCCTGAAAATCCTGTTCAACTTGGAAGCTATGCTTATCCAAGCGGATGGAATCATGCTGCATTCCCATTTAAAAGTGAATCAACCGGCGATTTTTATGTAATTGGTGGAGATGAAGCTTTTCCATACGGCTTAAATACTGAAGGAGCAAACAGAGCCGCAGGTTGGTTACACTTCGTGAAATTTGACGATTGGGATTCTCCTGCTGAAGTAGCAAGATATCAGGTTCCAGAAGCCGGAACTCATAATTACTGGGTTGAAGGAGATATCCTTTATGCAGCTCTTTATAATGGTGGCTTAAGAGTCATTGATATCTCAGGCGAATTGATGGGTGATCTTTATGATCAAGGTCGTGAAATCGCATCTTTCTACCCTTCAGATAGTGAAGCATTTATCCCGAACGCTACTTTTACCTGGGGACCTCAGCCATACAAAGGACACATTTTCCTTTCGGATTGGAATTCCGGAATCTGGGCTTTGAAACTTGGAGAAAGTACTTCTCAAGGAACAAATTAATCGCATTAGGGAGCCTTTGGGCTTCCTATATTTTTAATTTCATCAAAACTATTTACTCATGAGTGTTATTAATTTTTTTAAGAAACGAGCTTTATTTCCATTATCGCTATTTGCTTTAATAGCCGTTCTTTTTGTTTCCGAGCAAAGTTTCGCTCAGGAATATTTTATATATGTAGCTGCAGAATCGGAAGATGAGGTTCATCTTATCAAGTTTGATGGAAAAACTAACGAAGCTAAAATTGCTAAAACCATTAAAGTCGGACGCTTTCCAACTGAAACAGATGGTCCGCATGGTATAAATGTTTCACCGGATGGGGAATTCTGGTTTTTATCTATTGCTCATGGAAATCCTTATGGAATGCTCGCAAAGTATAAAACAGGAACTGATGAGTTGATCGCAACTACTGATCTGGGAATGTTCCCTGCCAGTATGGAAATATCCAAATCAACCGGGTTTCTTTACGTTGTGAACTTTAACCTGCATGGAGACATGGTTCCAAGTACAGTTTCAGTGGTTGATCCGGACTTCATGGAAGTAATTACTACAATTGAAACCGGCATCATGCCACACGGCTCAAGAATCACTGATGATGGTACAAAGCAATATCATGTTTCGATGATGACTGATGAACTCTATGAAATAAATACGGCAGGTTTAGATGTCAATCGTACGCTTAGTCTAAAAAAAGGCGCTATGAAGATGGACGGAATGAAAGAGCATTCTGATGAATCAATGGAGCATAAAGAGAATCATGAAGAACATATGAAAGATGGGACTCATGAAAAGCATATGAATGAAGGCAAAGATGATGATCGTTCCAAAAGTAATGAGCATTCGGGTCATGACATGGTTGGAATGAAAAAGAATGATGGGATGCAAATGATGCATGCTAAACCCGAAGTTAAACCTACCTGGGCAGATCCTCATCCAACAAAACCACTTGTATATGTTGCAGGAAATGGTTCTGACGAGATCATAGAGATTGACACCAAAAAATGGGAGGTTACACGACGCTTTAAATCAGGTAAAGCTCCTTATAATTTAGAAGTAAGTCACGACGGAAAACTCCTTGTTGCCAGCTATAAAGGTGAAGGAGCAACAGGTATATTTGATCTTGAATCCGGCAAGGAAATAGCTAAGATTAAAAATAGTCGCCGGGTTACTCATGGAGTTGCGATTTCTAAAGATAACCGATACGCATTTCTTTCTGTTGAAGGAATTGGTGGAGAGCCGGGATCAGTTGATATCATCGATCTGAAAACTAATAAAAGAGTAGCTGTTGTAGAAACAGGAAAGCAAGCAGGTGGCATCGTTTTTTGGAAACAAACTGCTCCTTAAAAGAATTCTTAAATTATTTAATAGGATAAGCTCCATTACTCTGTAGTGGAGCTTTTTTATGTCAGTAATTCAGAATCAAAGAGATCAAGTGTGTAGCTTTCTGCCCTCTTTTTAACAGATCTGAAATAGTATCTTCTCCTAACACTTCAACCTGATAGCCAAGTTGAGCTCCAATTGTAATTAAAACCGGGTCAAGTTTTCCTTCTTCAGTATTCAACTTTACAAAAGCTGTACCGGTTCTTAGATCTATCTTCTTAATAGCTCTGCCTAATAACTCTGCACATCTTGAAATTTCTTCGATACTATAATCGGTATTGATCTCTGTTCTGGGTTGTGAGTAAGTTTTTTTTGTAACACTTACCGTAGAAATCGAATCTTTATTTTTATCATACTGAAGCCACTCGATTTTATAGTAAAGTTTTTTGATATAGTAGCTTATAAATTTTGGCTGGTTACCTTCAATATGAAATTGAATAGTATTATTTAAAACACCGGAAACTTTATCTATATCGACATCAAACCAAATGGAATCCTTTTTCAATTCAAGCGATTGAGATTTTAAACCCTTCTTTTTAATAGGATGGAGTTCATATCCATCGGCCTGTAATCCTTTTATATTGAGATCACTAAAGCCAAGATGCAAAAACATAGTATCCTCTTTTGCATCAATGAATTCAGTTGCAGAATTTTCGATTTCAATATCAATGTCTTCGATATTGATTACTATTCTTACCTCACCTTTTTTAATCGATATTTTGTAAGCTTCTTCGCTTTTACTCATTTTCTTATCCCCTGTGGCTTCATCCTTTTCACTTTTGAAATAATGTAAGCCAATATAGAGTACTGTAAGTTTAAAATGTTCTTATTTAAATAGATTATAATATTTAGTCTTATCTAAAAAATTTATTAACTTTAAATAAATAAATCTATTTCTATGATACCTGAATTTTTCTACGAACTTAATCCGATTGTGCAAGCTTTACTAGGTGGGCTTTTCACCTGGGGACTTACTGCATTAGGTGCTTCTTTAGTATTTCTTACAAAAAAAATTAATTATCCACTTCTTGATACCATGATGGGATTTGCTGCCGGGGTTATGATTGCTGCATCCGTTTGGTCGCTCATAATTCCTTCTATTGATATGGCTGAAGCTCAAGGCTCTATTCCTTGGATGCCGGCGGTTATTGGCTTTTTAGGGGGAGGGTTATTTCTCCGGATTTGTGATCAATATTTACCACATTTACATCTTGGGTTTGATAGATCTGAAGCAGAAGGCATTCCCACTAAGTGGAGACGATCAACCTTGTTAGTTCTTGCAATTACATTGCATAATATACCGGAAGGTCTTGCAGTAGGAGTACTTTTTGGAGCAGCTGCTTCAGGAATTGATATTACCGGGACTGCGACTATTGCAGGAGCCATTGCTTTGGCAATTGGTATTGGAATTCAAAATTTCCCGGAAGGCATGGCTGTTTCGCTGCCATTGAGAAGAGATGGAGTAAGCAGAGGAAAAAGTTTTTGGTATGGACAACTTTCCGGAGTAGTAGAACCTGTTTCCGCAGTGATTGGTGCTGCTGCCGTTATTTTTATAACTCCAATTTTGCCTTATGCTTTAGCTTTTGCTGCCGGTGCAATGATTTACGTAGTAGTTGAAGAACTCATTCCTGAAAGTCAACATCATGGAAATACAGATCTAGCCACTCTTGGAACTTTGGTTGGATTTTGCGTTATGATGGTATTGGATGTTTCTTTAGGATAGAACAAAATATTAATTCATAATTTTGGATTATGAATTGGAGAGTTTTAAAAATAAAAAACTTAAAAGGAGTTTATAGATCAATCTTCATAACAACAGCGGAGTCAGAACAAATTTCGCTGTATTGTTTGGTCTTCTTAACTGAATCGGGGGCGTCATTCTTGATGATTTCGATAAAGCCCAATTTTTTAAAGAAAATTTCTGCATCAGTAGTTAGTAAATAAACTTGATCTAAAGACTTGTCTTCTGCCTTTCTTAGAATTACTTCTGCGAGCTTTATTCCCAGTCCTTTTCCCCTGAAGTTTATATGAACAGCAAGTGAACGTAACAAGCCAATCTCTCCTAATCTTTCAAGCCCAATACAACCTATTAGTATATCCCCATTAAATGCACCAAGAAAAATAGATTGAGAGGGATTTAAATCTTCTGTTGGGAGCTCACAGTCTCTAAGCATCTTAGTTATTTCTGAAGTGCCTACTTCTTTTATACTAACCTCAGGAATTGCTTGGGACATACTCTGTTTCTCCGCTTAAGAGCCATTTTCTAATTCGACTTACATCTTCACTTTCGAGATCATTGATACTAAATTCAACTCCTTTTGCTCCTGATGCTGCTGTTACAGATAACGATGAAAGATCTTTCCGTTCCTGAAATGGATTCTTAGTCTCCTGCATTACTTGTACTCTTTTTCGACGAACAAATGCTGTTTTTCTATTTAGGTTTCTGAATTGCATGGCAATCATTTTAGATTCGATATGTAAACCTGCATCTTTATATCTAAGCCATCCTAATACAGTTGCAGGAATCGCCAGAAAAAAGAATAACCACCCAAATTCCCAAAAATACCACGCTATCGGTGTTGCAATCATTAATAAGTAATTTGGTCTGCGGAGATACCTAAAAAATGATCTTTTGGGAGGCTTAATATCAAGCTCCGGAATATGAAAATCAGTCAAAAACCGATCAAAAAAATTATTCATTTTCCTTTTCGAAATAAAGGGTACCAGGACTATTGATCTCTCTTTTACATTTTGTTCGAAACCTGCGCTTTCTACATAAAGCATTCCACATCCCAGCGGCTGACGAAGCACCCCTTCTATAAAACGAACGGCTTGTATTCTGTCAAATGGAATCGTGATATGTTTTCTTTCAATAAGCCCAGACCGGATTAATAATTCTTTCTCCGTTTTTTTTACGCTGAAGTCAGAGTAACTGAAGATGACACCAAGAAAAGAAAAAGTCCACGATATGATTAGAATTGCGATCACAACCGTAATTATCAGAGTAACATTATTTAAACCGGGAAGTGCATCCTTCACGTATTCTATGGTCTGATCATTTATCACAGCATCCATCTGGCCTGAAAGTGCTCCTAAAATAGAAGCGATCAATCCAAAATTTCCCGAAGTAAAAGCTGCCAAAACCAGTTCTTTCGTTGAGATATTCCATTCATCCAGAAATTCATCATCTTCAACAAAAATTTCTTCCGAGTCGAGAACTTCCTCACCCTCAACTGTTGTCTTTCTATTGCGGAGAGCTTCTTTCAATTCTTCCGCTTCTTCAAAAGTGATGGCATTTATCGTTGCACTTTCAGTTCCTCCTCCGGCTGTTTTAACTTCAACTTTTACCAGCCCGAACATTCTTTGCACCAATCCTTCAGTTAAATCAATCACCTGAATTCTTTCTTTAGACATGTACACATTCTTTCGTACAAAAATCCCTTTTCTGATCTGAAGTTCGCCTTCAAAAACACGAAATTTAAAACGGTACCAACTTCCTATTCCTGAGAAAAAAGTTAACGCAATAGTAGCATAAAGCACATACATAAAATAACCGCCTTCCGCCTGCCTTGTTCCTACAAAAGCAATGATCAGAAAGGTTATGAAATTTTGCTTGATTGCAGCGAATAGTCTATCAACTGCTGCTGCCCAATGTTGTCGTCTAAATTCAGACATCTTCTTTAACCTGACGAACTAGCTGTGTTATTTTATTCCGAACTTCAGTTGCAGTTTCATCATCCAAAGCCGGGATCTCATGAGTAGTGGCTGCTGTAGATATTTTAACAGAGGATAACTTATACTTGCGATAGATTGGTCCCTGATTTGTATCTACGTGTTGAACTCTGTTGATTGGAACTACGGTTCTTGTTTTAAATACAAATCCTCTTAGCAAGTCTATGGCATCTTCGTTTACTTCGTATCGCCATCTTTGCCAACGTAATTTTGGTATCACCAAACCCGTTAAAAGATAAAAAACCAAAGAGGGTAAAATTATAAGAATCAAAACTACCGGATCAAATTTATTCATGCCAACAAAAATCGGGACATAAGCTATGGCAGGGGTAAACCACAAGATCCCAAAGATCAATCCGGTTAAACGCCATGCTTTAATCGCTTTCTTATCTATTCTGAATTCCGGAATATGATTGATCATTATATCTGATTGGGGTTTACTTCGATTCCCGGAGCCTCCTGCTCCTTCACAGTAAACATAAGAACTAATCCGATAAGCAACATAACAAGAATTGCAGACATTCCGAGTCTTTGACTTCCGAACTGAAGTGTTAAGAACCCAACTAAAAATGGCCCGATAAAAGAAGTTACTTTACCTGATAAAGCTAACAAGCCAAACATTTGGTTTGTTAGATCCGGCGGAGATAATCGAGCCATAAAAGATCTTGAAGCCGCTTGAATGGGTCCTACAAAAATACCTAACACCAATCCCCAAATTATAAACCAGGCAATACTTTTAACTATTATCAATGCAACAAGAGGAATAAGTAAACCCAGTATCGAAGCGTTAATAGTAAATTTACTTCCTGATTTATCATCTAACCACGCGAAACCAAAAGCTCCGAGCCCCGCAGTTACATTTAGCCCGATTCCAAACATCAAAATTTGTTCTTCATCCATATCAAACGTACCGGCGGCGTAAACGCCTCCCATTGCAAAAATAGTAACTATCGCATCATTGTAGAACATGCGTGCAAATAGAAACTTTACGATATTCTTAAACTTTCGAACTTCCTTTACAGAGACTTTTAGCTGAATAAAACCATGCTGTATTGCGTCCTTAATTTTTTTATTTGTAGATGGATTATCGGGCGTTTTAAAGAAAAGGGGCAAGCTAAAAATGGCATACCATATAGCTGTTAATATAAAAGTAGCTCTTACCGGCTCTGATGTTGCTGTATCCAAGCCAAGCCAAAAACCGTCAGTTTGAATGAATGCAAACAGAGCCACCAAAAGACAAGCTAATCCTCCGGCATAACCCATTCCCCATCCCCAACCGCTCCATCGCCCTAATTTTTCTGGAGAAACTAAATCCGGAAGCATAGCACTGTAAAAAATAAAAGCAAACTCAGCGCCAATAGTTGCCATAAATCCCATTCCTAAAGCGAGCCATAGAGAATCCGGACCTGGTTCTGCAAACCACAACATACCGCAAGCGATAATACATAAAATGGTAAAAGCTGCAATCCATGGTTTTCGTCTTCCTGCTTGATCCGCAATTGCCCCAAAAACAGGTGCTCCGATTGCAATTACAATACCGGCAACACTGATCATATTTCCCCACTGAGCAGTTCCTATTTCAACATTCTCAGCAATGGTTTTAGTGAAATAGGCAGCAAAAATAAACGTCTGGATAATTACGAAGTATGAACTATTCGCCCAGTCATAAATAGCCCATGCAAAAAGTCCTTTTCCTTCCGGCTTTTCAATCATGCAGATAATTCCCAATTACTTATTAAGCCCTAGAAGCTAGGGTTGTTGAATATCGGTTTAGAAATCAGAAAAGCAAAATTAGGATTTATCTGAATTTTGAAATTTCTAAGCTCAGATATCTTCTCGGATTTGTACTTTAACTTTTATTCCATTATTTACAATGATATTGAATGTGCCTTTCCTAAGGGTATTTCGAATTAATAAGCTCTTTTTATATGGTTACTAAATATCTAATTCTGGGTTTATACGGGCTGATTCTCTTTCTTATCGGAATTTTTGCTTCCAGAAAAGTAAAAAACCTAAGCGATTATTATGTGGGCGGGAAAAATATAGGATTTTGGGCAGTCGCCTTTTCCGCACGGGCAACGGGTGAATCTGGTTGGCTTTTATTGGGATTAACCGGAATGGGTGCACTTGCAGGCGTTTCTGCATATTGGGTTGTGTTTGGCGAAGTTTTGGGAGTTGCCCTCTCCTGGTTTTTTATGGCAAAACCATTTAAAAGATTAACCAATCAATACGATTCTATAACAATTCCCGATTTTCTTGAAAGTCGTTTCAAGCCAAAATCTAACCTCCTCAGAAGCGTTGCAGCTACTGCACTTTCTGTGTTTGTCATCATCTATGTAAGTGCTCAAATAGACACAACGGGAAAAGCATTCGAATCTTTATTAGATATGAATTACTTCACCGGAGCACTGATCGGATTCATAATTGTTGTTACTTATATTTTTATTGGTGGTTTTCTAGCATCTGTCTGGTCAGATTTTTTCCAGGGATTGATGATGTTCTTCGGACTAGTCTTCCTTCCTGTTATCGCTTGGTTTATGATTGATAATGGTGGGGAATTTGTGAGCGGACTTAAAGCTATCGATCCCGGACTGCTCAATATTTGGGGAACTAGTGTAGATCCATGGATCAACGTTTTTACTATTCTGGGATTTGCTATGATCGGGCTTGGGTTTTTAGGTTCACCTCAGGTTTATGTGCGTTTTATTTCCATAAAAAACGAAATGGAAATCGATAAAGGAAAGTGGGTGGCGATCGGGTTCACTCTTTTAACGGATGCTGCAGCAGTAACTATTGGTCTTTTAGGCCGATATTTATTCACCGAAACCGGACAAGATCCTGAAGCAATTTTAGGAACAGGAGCTGAAGATGTGCTCATTATTATGGTAGAAAACTTACTACCTCTTACCTTAGTTGGAATTTACATAGCCATCGTGCTGTCAGCGATTATGTCTACTATTGATTCGCTTTTAGTTGTGGCTTCAAGTGCTATAACAAGAGATTTCTACCAAAAGATTTTTAATCCTGAAATAGCGGATAATAAGTTATCCAGGTTGTCACGAATAGTTACACTGGTAATGGCGTTGCTGGCTTTAGGACTTTCATTTTCGGTAGCTGTGCTATCGCCTGATCGCACTATTTTTTGGTTTGTAATTTTTGGATGGTCCGGAATTGCAGCTACTTTTTGCCCCGTAATTATTCTCTCTCTTTTCTGGAAAGACTATTCTGAAAAGGGAGCTATTGCTTCTATGGTAACAGGATTTTCATGTGTTCCATTATTTAAATTCGTTGTTCAGGAAATTGATAGCATTGGTATTTATTTCGAAAAACTGGATGTACTAGCGCCTTCATTTCTCTTATCTATGATAGCAGGATTTGTATTTACGAAACTTTACCCTTCCAAAAAATCTACCTAGTTACTGCAGATAATTTGCAAAATTCATAGTCTATGTTTAATTGTATTATATAATATCAATTTATTGGAGGTAGTTATGCAGGTAAAAAATCTTCTTCAAAAAAAGGGAACAGAAATATTTTCAGTATCGCCAAACGATACTGTATATCAGGCCATTGAGAAAATGGCGAATTTAGATATAGGTGCATTAGTTGTTTTGACGGATGGTAAATTATCAGGAATTATATCTGAGAGAGACTATCGCAGTAAAGTGATACTTCAGGGAAGAACTTCTAAAACGTCAAAAGTGTCTGAGATCATGTCGAATGAAGTTGTGTGTGTAACATCAAATGACTCAGTAAATCTTTGTATGCAGCTTATGACTGACAAGAGAATTCGTCACCTGCCCGTGTTAGATGAAGGTGAACTTGTCGGGGTTATATCGATTGG
>Ga0189291_100201_pt1 | contig 41971 bp, 40 predicted proteins | sample UW1redminimetaG_FD_130331 | JGI IMG/M metagenome (GOLD analysis project Ga0189291, IMG submission 130331) | Marine microbial communities from the Costa Rica Dome - UW179B-red mini metaG | ecosystem: Environmental > Aquatic > Marine > Oceanic > Photic zone | place: Costa Rica: the Eastern Pacific... | reverse complement strand
CTCCGCGGGCGCTTTTGAGTATTTTGCTTTCATCTTCGTTCCTTACAGTCACTACGATGAAACCAAAATACTCCCTTATTCTATGACGCTAATCTGTCTATCGATCGCTGACGGGGAACAGATCCCGATATTTTGGAAGAGATCGAGGAAGGCGTGTCTTACATGGATAATTTCTGCCAAAGAGTAGAAAAACAGCTTCAGAATGGGTCGGATCAAATCAGCATCCCAAAGACGCAATCCAAGATGAGGGAGCACGGAGACCTTTTGGCGAAAATTGCGAATAAACTAGAAAAGGAATTGGGCGATGAGTGAAGCTGGAAAACCGTCAATCGGTACGATTGCTAAACAACGGCTTTTGATTGAGGCGCTGTTGGACAAAACTAAAAAGCGTAATATCGCTTGGAATATGACGAACAATCACATACTCAACCTTTCTCTTGCAAACCGTACTATTATCTTGCGGAAAAACGAAAATTCCGATTACGAAAATCTCTATGTCTGTATGATTTACAATGATCGTGAGCAGCTGGTGGAGGATTTCTCTGATGAACACATAGCCGATCTTAGCAACGACGCAGAACCCGGGAAATGGTATAAAATGATGGAAATGTTGTTCGACACAGGTCAACGACAAGCAACGGGGGCGGATGTCGCAATTGATGAAATTTTAGAAGCTTTGGATGATACAGAAGTACCGTTTTAGGATCGTATTGTGAATGTGCAAGTACCGTTTTATCCCTTGCTCTATTTGGTACACGCGTATAGTACACGCCTATCAATCCCGTTAAGATAATGACTAATAATCAATTAGTTAGGTGGACGCTGGGGTAGTCCTATCCTGTCCACCATTTTTGCCGAGCAGAGCCGATCCAGTGGATCGGCGTCGGCAAAAATCCCGCAGCGCAAGCAGGGGTGGCCTGACGAGGCGAAAACGTCTTCCAAAAAATGGTAATATGTCTCGTAACCGAAGATCGCCAAAATACGCGAATAGTCTCCATCAGCGCGACTAACGCCCGTCGACCATATTCCGACCTTATGGGCATCCAAACGCTCATCGCGCGTGACAAGCACGCCGGGCTGTGGAAAGGATGCACCCAATAAATTTTGCACATGGGAGAGCATATGAAGAGCCTATTTGACGTGAGCGGTAAAGTGGCGGTGGTTTCTGGGGGATCAAGCGGCATTGGCGCGATGATGGCTCGCGGTCTGGTTGAGAATGGAGCCAAGGTCTATATCACTGCGCGCAAAGAAGAGCGCTTGATGGCCATGGCAGAAGAACTGTCCAAGTTTGGCGAATGTATCGCCATTCCCGGCGATCTATCGAACGTTGAAGGCATTGAGGCCTTTGCTGCAGCGGTTGGCGAGCGGGAGAGCAAGATCGATATCCTGATCAACAATGCGGGTGCCAACTGGAGCGCGCGAATTGAGGATTTCCCTGAAAAGGGCTGGGACAAGGTGATGGATATCAATATTAAAGCGATATTCTTTGCGACCCAAAAATTCCTGCCTTTGCTCAAAGCATCTGGCAATGCGGATGATCCAGCGCGGGTCATCAATATTGCATCGATTAACGGCATCCGGAATTCGGGTATGCCAACCTATGCCTATTCCGCCAGCAAATCCGGTGTAATCCATCTGACCGAGCATCTGGCGACCGATCTTGCTTCTTATCATATCAATGTGAATGCGATTGCTCCTGGATTCTTCCCCAGCAACATGACCAAACAGATCGTCGAGAATGACGGGATGACCAAAATGGCGATTTCGCAAATCCCGCGCGGACGCATGGGCGCGCCGGAAGATATTGCAGGGACAGCGCTTTATCTCTGCTCCAGAGCATCTTCTTGGTTGATTGGACAGACGATTGCGTTGGATGGGGGCATGATTTCTCGGCCTTAATCATAGATCATGGATATTCTGATACCTTCAGTTGAACAGGAAGCGGATTTACCGCTGTCGCCCGAAGCTCAGTTCATCCAATCGACTAGCCGAAAGCAGCGGAAAGACCGGGGGCAATTTTTTACGCCCGCGGCCTATGCGAGTATCATGGTGGACTGGATCGCGGCGGGCTCGCCTCGGTCGATACTTGATCCAGCCACTGGCACGGGTGTTTTGATCGACGCCTGCCAGCGACGAAATGTTGGGTGCAGTTTTACCGGCTATGACGTAGATAGGAAGGCGCTAGAACTGGCTGAGAGCCGGCTGGCGGTAACCGACCTGCGGCACCGAGATTTTCTATCGGGCGATTGGGATGAGCGGTTTGATGCGATACTCGCCAATCCGCCCTATATCATCCATCGCGATCATAAGCTTGATCGCGACATTATTGACTATGTTGCGCACCGTTCGGGGCAAAGGCTTAGCCGGCAGTCCAACCTCTATGTCTATTTTGTCATCAAAATCTGTGAGCAGTTGACGCAAGGTGGCCGCGCGGCGATTATCATCCCGGCGGAGTGGATGGCGGCGAACTATGGCCAGTCGCTAAAAGCCTATTTGTTGGACAAAGGCCTGTTGCAAGGGCTGGTGACCGTGGATCTTGCAGGCCATGCCTTTGCCGACAATATGGCGACCGCATCGATCTTGCTGATAGAAAAAGTGACCAAGCCGCCGCAGGTGGTGCAAAGCTATTATGTGCCAGATGGAACCAATTTGGTGTCTTTGGCGGCGTTGGAACATGATCCTGTCGTCGTTCGTAAAAGCTTATCAGTGGACTTGCTGCAATCACAGAAGAAATGGGACATATGGTTGCGCGGGTCATCCGTACCAAAACCAAAGGGCAGCCTGAGGCTTGGTGAACTGGTGACCACCAAGCGCGGTATCGCAACTGGCGCGAACCGATTTTTTCTACTGAGCCAGCAGGAGGCGGACCATCATGGTCTCGACACGGCGCGGATGGATCACTGTGTCGGCAAAACCGCGCAAGTGGCGGGCATAAGTTTTACCGATGCTGATTTTGAACAGCTTGCGGCATCGAGTGAAGCTTGTTTTCTGTTTAATCCCGCAGGCGATCTGACCCCTGCTGAGGTGGCTTATATAGAGCGCGGTGCGGGTCTCGATATCCCGCTTAAGCATGGCCCGCGTACCAAAGCAATCTGGTATGCCGCCGAAGCGCGTGAGCCCGCGCCGATCTGGGCAAGCACCTTTGGGCGTGGGCGGATGCGGTTCATTCACAACGCCGCGGGTGTGAAGACGCTGACCTGTTTTCACAATGTATATCCCCAAAATCTTGATGTCATGCAGGCCGAGGCACTGACGGTACTATTGAACAGCAATGCTATGCAGGACGCGATTGCCGTGCATGTTCGGCGCTTTACTAATGGCCTGATGAAGCTCGAGCCGCGAGATATATTGGATATATATGTGCCCGATATCCGTTTATTGCCGCACAAGCTGGTCACTGAACTTGCCGCGTGGCTCAACGCTGTTCCGTTGGATGGGGAGCGGCGTGATGAAGCTGCGCTGGATCGATTGACCGTTTTGGTGTCCGAGTTTTTCGAAGACCGTCCGTTTAGCCCATAAGAAACCAATACTCCCCCTTGATTTTGCAGGCGTGTCTGCGCATGAGTTTACGCAATATAACGATCAACAAAAGGCCCTTTATGTCCTCTGAGAAACAAGCGCGAACCGGCACCGATTCTGCGCTGCGGAATTTCCTGAAAAGCGAAGCTGCCGGCGGTATATTGCTGATGGTCGCAGCAGCGCTGGCGATGATTGTCGCGAACAGCCCACTTTATGACATGTACCATCATTTTCTGCATGAGTTGAAAGGTCCCGTGCTGTCCGAAAAACCGGGGCCGATGACACCGCATTTGTGGATTAACGATGGTCTGATGGCGATATTCTTCCTGTTGGTTGGCCTTGAAATCAAACGAGAATTTGTCGATGGCCGACTAAATACTTGGGAGCGTCGGCGTTTGCCGATCCTGGCTGCTGCCGCTGGCATGGTGGTTCCTGCCTTGATCTATCTTGTGATCGTGCGCGACCTGCCTGCGCTTTATAATGGCTGGGCGATTCCGGCAGCGACTGACATAGCTTTTGCCATCGGCGTATTGGCGTTGCTTGGACCGAGGGCACCCACTTCGCTCAAACTGTTTCTCGTTACGGTTGCGATTGTCGACGATATGGGCGCTGTGGCGATTATTGCGCTGGTCTATACCGCTGAGATTAATGGCGCGGCGTTGCTCGCTTCCGCCGTTATCCTTGGCATCATGTACACGATGAACAAAGCGGGCGTGAAATCGCTCATCGCTTATCTGTTCTTTGCCTTATTGCTGTGGTTTGCCGTCTTGCTGTCTGGCGTACATGCTACGATTGCTGGGGTGTTGGCGGCATTGGCCATTCCCATTGTGGTGACGCCAGGATCTCCTGATGCGGCGGATTCTCCGCTCCATCGGCTGGAGCATGGTATCGCGCCGTGGAGCGCCTTTTTCATTGTACCGATATTCGGTTTTGCAAATGCTGGCGTATCTCTGGAAGGCATTGGCATAGAGCAGATTTTTGCGCCATTGCCGATTGGTATTGCCGCAGGACTTTTCCTGGGCAAGCAGGTTGGGATTTTTACGGCCGTTTGGCTGGCGGTTAAAACCGGCTTTGCTGGACGACTTGGCGGCGCTACCTGGCTGCAGGTTTATGGCGTTGCGACCCTATGCGGCATCGGTTTTACGATGAGTTTATTCATTGGCGCGCTGGCATTTCCTGGCGAAGCATTGCTGATTGAGGAAGCGAAAATCGGTGTGCTGGGCGGGTCGTTCCTGTCCGCCATTGTCGGCTATTGTATCCTTCGCTTTGCGCCGCAGGAAAAGCATATAAAATCGCCGGACGAGGAAGAAGCCGAGAAATTGGAGGCTTCGCTTTGAGGCTGGCTGCCCCGCTTCTGCTCTTGGCGGTTGCCGTAACCGGCTGCGCGCAGCAGCCACCACTGATATCGACAGTCGCGGAAAAAGGTCCAGAAACATCGCAGATCGATTTGATCGCCCGCGACTATGTGCAGCTGACCCTGGAACTTGGTGAGCAGGAAGCCGGCTATGTCGACGCTTATTATGGTCCAGCGGAATGGGCGAAAACGGCAAAAACCAAGCCGCGCGATATGCGGGAATTGGGCAATGGCATTGTCGATTTGATGCTGCGGCTCGATGCGCTGCCGGTCAGTGATGATGCTTTGGTCGAGGCCCGCAAACGCTTCTTGTCGGCACAGTTTGAAGCCGCTCTGACCCGGCATGCAATGATACAGGATGAGGTTTTTCCCTTTGCGAAGGAAGCCAAAGGCCTGTTCGGGGTAACGCCAGCATTTGAACCGCTGAGCAGCTATGACGCCGCGCTTGCGACGATCGAAGCACTGGTTCCCGGCGCGGGACCGTTGCATGAACGGGTTGAAGCCTATCAAGAGCGTTTTACTATAGCACCTGAGCGCCTGAAACCGGTTTTTGATGCCGCCATTGCCGAATGCAAAACCCGCACGGCCAAGCATATTGCCCTACCTGCGGATGAAAATTTCAAGATGGAATTTGTCACCGATAAGAGCTGGAGCGGCTATAATTACTATCAAGGCAATTTCCAGAGCCTGATCCAGATCAACACCGACCTCCCGATCCGCATCAGTCGCGCTGTCGATCTTGGCTGTCACGAGGGTTATCCGGGCCATCATGTTTACAATATGCTGCTTGAACAGCGGCTTACCCGCGAACGCGGCTGGCAGGAATTTTCCATCTATCCGCTCTATTCGCCACAGTCCTTGATTGCAGAAGGATCGGCCAACTATGGCATTGATCTGGCTTTCCCCGGCGAAGAGCGTTTGGCGTTCGAACGCGATGTGCTCTACCCGCTCGCGGGGCTCGACCCTTCGACAGCGGCAGACTATTTCAAGTTACAACAGGCGTTGAGCGAGCTCAAAGGCGCCCGCTTTGTCATTGCGCAGGCCTATCTCGACAAGACGGTCACTCGCGATGCAGCGCTGGCCTTGATCCAGAAATATCAATTGGTCAGCCGCGAACGGGCCGAGCAATCGCTGTCATTCAATGATCAATATCGCAGCTATGTGATTAACTATGGTCTGGGCCAAGACATGGTGAAGGCATGGGTCGAACGACAGGGCGACGCCCCGATATGGCGCTGGAAAGCGATGGAAAAATTGCTGAGCGAGCCAATGTTACCGTCCGATTTGGTGGAATAGTTTTCGGCAAAATACCCGACCCATCATGTGACAGGCCGGGTATTTTGATCAAGGTGCCTCAGCCCTGAAGGGCTTTCCGGAATGTGATCTTGTCGTCACCATCCTCGTAATAATCGCGAATACGCGACTCTTGGTCATATTGGCATAGCCGATAAAATTCACGGGTCCGGGCCAAGGCGGCCGTTCCCGATGTTTCGACTATCAAAACACGTTGACCGTGCGCGACCAGATGGTTCTCCATATGGCTCATCAGGGCGGCTCCGATGCCTTCGCCCTGACAGTCTGGATGGACTGCGATGAGAAGTAGATTCCATGTCCTGTCGGTCATTTCCTCCGGCCGGCAATAGGCAACGGCTTTGGCCTTGCCCATATCACGCGCCTCATCATCGGCCGTGTCATAGGTGAGCCATATTTCGCCGTTGTTCTCATCATTGAAAAAACCGGCGATCATCTCATCCAGCATTTCAGAGGGGAACATATCGGTGGCGTCGATAATCCGTTTCAAAGCCGGTATGTCATCCGGAGCAACCGGTCTTATGGGGCTTGATCTATGTTGGTTCATTGTAATTCCTTTATCTGTTGTCGAGCTGAGGGCGCACAGACACCCTGCCGAGATGAGAGATGCGATAGGGGCTGCCCTTTCGGGAGATGATCAAGCGCCTGCGTTTCAAGCGCGCAAATATCTCAAGCGTACAGTCGGACAGCGCATAGCCGTCGCGCGTCACGCACATCACTTCATCGATCTTACTGTTTTTATTGCGTTTATGGCGGATATGCCCACCTTGAGCGAGCACGTGAAGCACGCGCTGCTCAGCTTTAGAAATGTTCATTATATTTACTCGGAAATTAAACCATAGGAAACGACTGAAGGGCCAGTGCGCTAGGCGTACTGGCTTCGTCGTTGCTGTGATTTGAGCCGTAAAACGGGCTTCAAATCAGCTGGTTGTCGCAATCTCTAACAAAAACGCTCCGAGTGATAGCAAAGGCATTTTGCCTCTACGAATCGTAAATTATGCCAAATCCGGCGGAAATTCAACATTATTCCGCGGCTTATGACCAAATTTACACCCTCGTTAACTTATCGCTAACCAATTTCGTTCACTCCGGTTTCTGAAACATGAACTGGCGCTATCGAGTGCCGCGTTTTTGAATAGGGACCGGATTTATGACTGAAGCGAATAACCCCGTAGATGTAGCCATTATCGGCGCAGGACCAGCGGGCCTTACCGCCGCCTATCTGCTCAGCAAAAAAGGCTATACGGTAAAGGTAATCGAAAAAGATCCTACCTATGTCGGCGGAATCAGCCGGACTGTGGAATATGAGGGCTTTCGTTTCGACATTGGCGGGCACCGGTTTTTCTCCAAATCCAAAGAAGTTGTTGATCTGTGGAATGAAATTCTGCCCGACGACTTTATTCAGCGCCCGCGGATGAGCCGCATCTACTATGAAGGCAAATTTTACAGCTATCCGCTGCGCGCCTTCGAAGCTTTGTGGAACCTTGGTATCTGGCGTTCGACCCTGTGTATGGTGAGCTATGCCAAAGCAAAAGTCTTCCCGAACAAAAATGTGAAGAGCTTTGAAGACTGGACCGTCAATCAATTTGGTTGGAAACTCTATTCGATCTTTTTCAAAACCTATACCGAGAAGGTTTGGGGCATGCCGTGCGATGAAATGTCGGCCGATTGGGCAGCACAGCGGATCAAGGGTTTGAGCCTTTGGAGCGCAGTCGTTGACGGTCTGAAACGTTCGCTGGGTCTCAACAAGAAACCCAATGACGGCATGGAAACCAAGACGTTGCTCGAAACCTTCCGCTATCCTCGCCTCGGCCCCGGCATGATGTGGGATGCGGCGCGCGATTTCGTGCAGTCCAAAGGCAATGAAGTGCTGATGGGCCATAGCCTGAAACAGCTCGCACAGGATGCTGACGGCAACTGGCGCGTGTCGGCTTCGACCGAAGAGGGCGAAACCGTTATCAATGCGAAACATGTGATCAGCTCTGCGCCGATGCGCGAACTGGCGACCCGTATTCACCCGCTGCCGGAATCTCTGCCCGAAGCTCAGGACCTGCACTATCGCGACTTCCTGACAGTGGCGCTGATGGTAAAATCAGAAGACCTGTTCCCGGACAATTGGATTTATATCCATGATGACCGCGTGCAAGTCGGTCGCGTACAGAATTTCCGTAGCTGGTCGCCTGAAATGGTTCCGGACGCTGATATTGCTTGTGTGGGCCTTGAATATTTCTGCTTTGAAAATGATGGCCTATGGTCATCGAGCGATGAAGATCTTGTAGAATTGGCCAAGAAAGAAATGGCCATTCTCAATCTGTGTAAACCTGAACAGGTGATTGGCGGCGCTGTTGTGCGTCAGGAAAAAGCCTATCCGGTTTATGATGACAGCTATGAATCCAATGTCGAAACGATGCGCGATGATCTCGAAGCGCGTTTCCCAACGCTGCATATGGTCGGCCGCAATGGCATGCACCGCTATAACAATCAGGATCACGCGATGATGACCGCGATGCTGACAGTGGAAAATATCGAAGCGGGTTCTCGCAAATGGAATGTGTGGAACGTCAACGAAGATGCTGAATATCATGAAGCCGGTGACGAAGGCGCAGAAACGGTAATTTCCGAAGACCGGGCGGCCGCGCTGGAAAGCATGCGTGATGTCCCGACACGGATAGAAGACGCGCCTGAAGCTAAACCTTCCAAGGCGGCCTAAACACTATGGATCGCAGCGGCCAGGATAGACGGTCTACCGTCGGGGTCTGGGTAGGAAATCTACCTGGCCCACTGGCCTTGCTGAACCGTTTTTCGATTACCCGCTATTTGCTGGCCAGCATTGTCAGCTTGGCCTTCGACGTCGCTCTGTTCATGGTATTGGTCGCTTTTGCTTCCGATCCTGGTTGGGCATCGGCAGCCGGCTATAGCGCAGGAATCGTTGTCCACTGGCTGATTTCGTCGAGTTTTGTTTTCCCGGGGAAAACCCGTGAAGGCGCTGCTTTGCAACTACAACGGGTCGGTTTCATTGCCACCGCCATTCTTGGCCTTGGCATAACGGTCAGCATAGTAAGCTGGTTGACTGATCTGGGCACACTGCCGGTTATCGCTAAGGGCGCTGCGGTTTTTGTTAGCTTTTTTGCGGTCTATCTGACCCGTAAATTTGGAGTATTCCGGTGACGGCACTTGCAATGGAAGCGCCCCGGGCTGGACGCTCGGCAGATTTGAAAAAGTTTCTCAACTGGGCCCTAATCTGGCTTGGATTGGCGAATATCCCGTTCATGGCGATGTGGTTTGTTGGCGCGCCGCCGCGCTATTTTGAAATTGCTTTGGCCGGCCTAGTTGGTTTGATCGTCAAGCGTATGCCGCGCTTCATTCAATGGGCTGCCTTTACCGGCGTCATGGCCTATTCCATTCTTTCTTTTGTGGCAGGTCTATTCAATCTGGGGATGAGTTCACTGCTCTATTCGATGCAGTTTTTGGCCGAGATAAAGCCATCTAATTCTCTAGAATATATTGCTGCTGCAGCCGTCATATTCGCGATATTGGTCGCGAGTTGGTTCCTGCTGAAGCGTGACACGAATTTTTCCAAACCGCTTTATATTTTGCTTGGCGGTGTTTTGATCTTTGGTCTGGCTGCAACCGATTTTGCGATGGGTCAAAGCATGCGCGGGCATTATTTCCGCGAGGCTCCAGTCGGTGCCAATTTTGAATCCGCTGCGGAAAAGTCGGACTTTGCCAGTCGCGCTGATGGTAAGCGCCATCTGGTTTTGATCATGGTGGAATCGCTGGGCGTGCCGCATGAAAACCAAGTCATGTCGGACAAGCTATTCGCTTATTATGACAATAGCGCCATTCAGGCACGCTATGATGTGAGCCAGGGAACAAGCCTCTATTATAACAGCACGACCTCGGGCGAATTTCGCGAGATGTGCGGGCGGTGGGGCGATTATTATGAGCTGCTCGATCCCGCCGATGCGGCAAAGCTAAACTGCTTGCCCGCTATGCTCGCAAAAAAAGGTTATGCAACCCACGCGATGCACAGCTTTAAGGGTGAATTTTTTAAACGGACAGAATGGTATCCCAATATCGGGTTCGAGACGCGCGAATTTTGGCCCGAGCTTCAGGAAAAAGGCGCGGAGTGGTGCGGCGGTGTTTTTGCTGGCGCTTGTGACAGGCAGATACCATCGATGCTTGCCGAAAACTTGAAACAGGCCGAGCAGCCGACCTTTCTCTATTGGTTGACGCTCAATGCGCATTTGCCGGTGCCGACGGGCCTCAATCTCAATGTTGATGATTGTTCGAAAGTTTCGCCAGCATTGGCGCGGGAGTTTCCGATGATCTGTCGTCAGTTTGCGATATTTGACGATATTGACAAAGCCTTGGTCAAAGAGATCACTGCCAGCGACTTTCCTGATGCTGATATCCTGATTGTTGGCGACCATATGCCGCCTTATTTTGACCGGCACAACCGCTCTCAATTTGATCCCGAGCGTGTTCCATGGCTATACTTAAAGGCCAAAGGAAAGCCTGAAAGCGGGGAATGACCGTGACCGACCGTTTGCTTGGCAAGCTTCCATTATTCTTGATCTGGCTCGCCGTTTCTGCGGTGATCAGCGCGGTATCCTTTGACCAGATTGCCTCTGGTATTGGCTGGGGGCCCGATGATCAATTGCGACAGGTGCAATTGCGTGACTGGCTCGCCGGGCAAAGCTGGTTCGATACGACTCAATACCGCCTTGCTGCGCCGGACAGCCAGCCGATGCATTGGCCGCGCTTGATTGAACTGCCTTTGGCTTTAGTCATTCTCACACTGGGTCCCATCATCGGCCCTGCTGCGGCCGAAACTGCCGCTATGACTATCATTCCCTTGATAGCGCTTGGCCTCGCCATGTGGCTGGTTGCCAAGATCACCGAGCAGCTTTTTGACCGCAAAATTGTGCTTCTGTCCGCCGCTTTGACAGCCACTGCCGTCCCCGTCATCGCGCAACTTCGACCCATGCGGATTGATCATCACGGCTGGCAGATCGTGCTGGCACTGGTCGCTCTATGGACGATGTTCTGGCCCGATAAGCGCAAAGCGGGTCTCGTCATGGGCTTCGCTCTGGCTCTGTGGTTGTCTATTTCGTTGGAGGGCTTGCCGCTTTCGGTAGCTTTCATCGCCTTGCTGGCTTGGCGCTGGATTATTTCGCTCGACGAAGGTGTCCGGCTTTTCTGGACGCTTGCTGGGTTTTTGGTCAGCAGCATATTGCTCTATCTGCTCAATCATGGTCAGTTTGACGTCCTACGGACCTATTGTGACGCAATAGCGCCAGCGCATTTGCTGGCCTGTTTTGCAGGTGCAATTATCATTCTGCCAGCCATAAAATTCACGCCTGTGTCGTGGTTGGTGCGTTTGATCGCCCTTGGTTTTGCCGGAATAGCCGCCTTGAGCATATTTTACACCAGCGCGCCGCAATGCGCCGGCAGTGCCTTTGGCGAATTGGACCCGCTGGTGCGGGATTATTGGCTCGTCAATGTCCGCGAAGGCTTGCCGATCTGGCAGCAGTCATGGACCGAAAACGTCTCGCTCTTTGGCGGTTCGATCATTGTTGGCTTGGGTTGTCTGATTTACATCATATGGAAGCGGCCCGGCGTGGCGGACAAGGACAAGCTATTTCTGCTGACCTATGCTCTTGTTTGGTCGTTTATCGTGTCTTTGCTGGTACAACGCGCTGCCGCGGTAGCGGCTGTCTATGCTCTGCCGCTTGTCGGCTGGGCCGTCCATCATGCCTTTCTCGGCGCGCGTAAAATTGAGCGGCCTGCGATCCGGATTATGGCGACAGTCGCGGTCGTATTTTTAATCCTTCCCGGCCCGTTATTTCTGGGTTTGGTGGACAGTATTAATGGTGATGGAAAAGCAGATGATGCAGAGCAAACGGCGTCACCGGATGGAATGCCGGCTTGCGATTCAACAGCGTCTCTGGCGCGCCTGAATATCTTGCCGCAGTCTAATATAATTGCTCCCTTTGATTTTGGTCCGGAGATTTTGGTGCAGACACGGCATAATGTGCTTGCGACCAGTCATCATCGCAATGACTCAGCGATGGCCGACCAGATCAAGATATTCATATCTGATCCCAACGCCGCCCGTGAGCTGATCGAGGCGAGAAATATTGATTATATTATCGCATGTCCCAAGGAACCCGAGTTAAACGTTTACAGCAGCAAACATCCTGAAGGGCTTTGGGCGAAGCTATCCAAAGGCGAACAGCCACCTTGGCTCAAAACTGTCCATATACGGGACAATCACCTTTTAGTCTGGGCTGTTAGCCGAAAGGATAGGGGTAACGGATTGTAAAATCCGATATAGTTTTCCATTGTCACGGGACGAAAACCATGGAGAAGAAGATGGCAGGGATAACCGGCTTAGGTGGCGTCTTTCACATTGTGAAAGATCCAGCAGCGACACGGCAATGGTATAAGGATTATCTTGGGCTGGACGGAGAATATGGTCCAATGCTGAGTTGGTCTGACGAAAAAGGTGACAATCCCTATAGTCTGATCAGTCATTTCTCGCCGGACAATGATTATCTGGCGCCCAGTGATGCGAAATTCATGATCAACCTGCGTGTGGATGATCTGGATACTTATGTCAGCCAGCTCAAAGCAAAAGGCCTCGAAATTCTTGGCCAGACGGATGAGGGCTATGGCAAGTTTGCCTGGATCCTGGATTGTGACGGGATCAAGCTGGAATTCTGGCAACAGGTGGAAGCACCTGAAGCAGGTGGTTAGGCAATAGCCATCAAGCCGGAATAAATTTTAACGCAAGTCCGTTGATACAATGGCGCTTGCCCGTTGGCTTGGGGCCATCGCTAAAGATATGTCCAAGATGCCCGCCACAGCGGCTGCAATGGACTTCGGTGCGTGGATAACCGATTTTGTAGTCCGTCGCTGTGCCCACCCTACCCTTGATCGGTGCCCAAAAGCTCGGCCAGCCGGTGCGGCTGTCAAATTTTGTCTTCGATGAATAGAGCCCGAGATTGCATCCTGCACAAGCGAATACGCCTTGGCGTTTTTCGTTATCCAGCGGGCTGGAAAAAGAGCGTTCGGTTCCGGCTTGGCGCAATATTCGGTAGCGCGCCGGTCCAAGGCGTTTCTTCCATTCTTCTGGTGTCCGCGTGATCTTGAACTTTTGACCAGATTTAGCAACCGCGCTGCCACCAAAAATGCCGGTAAAGCTTGCGACGCCATAGGCCCCTGCACCGGCTAATCCGGTGGCGATGAGTTTGCGTCTGCTAAGGCCTGTCATGTCCCGTCTTTCTTTGCTGTTCACTCGCTATTCGGTTCTTATGCAAAGATGGTTACAATATTCTGCCTGAACAAGGGCTTAGTATTTGGACAGCTTAACCTGCATCTTCCGGAAACCATGCACGAAGCAGGCGTGAACGCGCTTTATTTCGCCGGTCAGATTGACCTGCATCCGCCGCTTAGCCATTTCTTCGAGCAAGATGCGTATCTGTAACTCGGCAAGCCGGGCACCAACGCAGCGGTGAATACCATAGCCAAAGGCCAGATGGCGCCGTGCATTTTCACGGTCGACGATCAGTTTGTCGGCGTCGGGAAACACGTTCTCGTCCCGATTGGCTGAGATATACCACATGATCAGCTTATCGCCCTTTTTGATCTCATGCCCGAACAGATCTGCATCATCGGTCGCGGTGCGCCGCATATGCGCTAGCGGTGTCTGCCAACGGATAATTTCCTGCACCGCGTTGGGGATCAGCTCTTCATTCTCCTGTAGCTTCTGGCGCTGATCAGGAAATTGATCGAGGCCATAGGCTAGGCCGGACATAGTGTTACGAGTGGTGTCATTGCCGCCAACAATTAGCAGCACCAAATTGCCCATGAATTCCATCTGATCCATGTCTTTCATGGCTTCACTATGGATCATCATTGAAATCAGATCAGGGGTCGGTTCAGCGTTCACGCGTTCGTTCCAGAGATTTTGGAAATAGGCACCCATCTCAAAAAGAATCTTCTGGCGCTGTTCATCCAGTTCCGGTGCCAGAGAAAGTTCGACATCACCGGCCCAGTCTGACCAATAGGTAAGCAAGCGGCGGTCTTCCCAAGGGAAGCCAAAAAGAATGGCGAGCATGCCAGTGGTCAGTTCAATCGAAACCTTGTCGACCCAGTCAAATTCCTTGTCCCATGGCAGGCTATCGAGAACTTCCGCCGTCCGGTGCCGGATTTCTTCTTCCATCCGTTTCATTTCGGTGGGCGTGAAAGCCGGGGCTACGGTGCGGCGCTGTCCGGTATGTTTGGGGCGGTCCATTGCAATAAACATCGGCAATTGAAAATCCGAATCCATGCGGTTGTCGGCAATGGTAATGCCGCCAACCTCGACATCGGACGAATAGAGTTCAGGAAGCGCTTCAATATGCTGGATCGTCTTGTGATCGCAGATATTCCAATAGGCGCCATAAGCCGAATCCTCGACTTTGTTAATCGGTGCATTGGCCCGCATCTCGGCAAAAGGCGCACGCCACAAATCCTTGCTGTAGAGGTCTGCGCGGCTGACATCCCGCGGATTGGCATTGGCATCCGATACCGGGGGATTGGCTTTATACCAGTCTTCCAGCGCATCCGCTGCGGTGGGGGAAGTGGTGAGGGTCGATGCGTCTAGGACGGGACTTGAGGCCATGATTCTCTCCTGCCGTTGCTTTCTTCAGCAATCGGTTGCGTTTCAAAACTCGTTTAGTCTGCCTTTATTGACAGCAATGTCAACGGGATTCCGTCAAATCGCTACAAAGCCAAGAGATTTTTCTGCCGAAATCTCAGCCGCGCATGCGCGCCAAGAGACTTTTTTTGCGGGCGCTATTGCCCGACTTCATCACGTTGCGGCGGAATAGCATCACACTGAAACGGATGATAATCAGCGTGAACATACCCTGCCAAATCAGCGCGAGGCCATGCTGCCAGATATTGTCCATCTGGGCGGCGCGCGCGATCATTGCAAAAGGAGAGCTGAACGGGAAAGCGACGGCAAACCATTCAATCGGTTCGCCCAATTTTGTCACGGTAAAGGCGGCGAGGAAGAACACCAAAAGTTGACCCATGGTAACGGGCATAGAAAGCGTCTGCACTTCGCGAACGGTTGTCGCCATGGCACCAATGCCAAGGAATAGGGAGCCCAACAGCAAATAGGCCATCGAAAAATAGAGCACCATCAAGACACAAAATAACGGCCAGCCCACCGCCGGGGCTGGCAGATTGGGCATACCCGAGCTGACAACCGAAACACCAATTAGTCCCAGTGTCGACCAAACTGTAATACCAACCAGAGCCATACCCAGCATCGCAAAGAGCTTACCGAGAAAAATGGCATCCATCGGAATTGCAGCAGCGAGGATTTCGATAATCTTATTGGTCTTTTCTTCGACCAAATTGGACAAGACCATGCCTGCAAGGATCATGGTCAGCAGGATTAATATGATTTGACCGCCCTGCGCTGTCGCGATTTGGGTCCGTTTTTTGGAACTGCCGGTTGTGGCGACAAAATCGGTTTTCACCGTCACGGGATTCGATCCTGAAAGGGCTGTTTCGGAGAGAAGCGCCATTCTGCCGCTCCATCGTTTGACGTCTGCTTGAGACCCTGTCAGCAATGGGGCATCGAGCGAACCCGAAATGATGGCGGTCAGCGGTGTGGAGGCTGTATCTAGCTTGGTTTTGATATTGGGGTCTGTTGGACTGACATCTGGCAGAAGCAATAGTTCCGGGAAACTTCCATTGCCGAGATTTTTGGCCAGTGCGGCTCGCGCGTCGATAAGCTTGGCCGATTGTGTTTCTTCAAGCGCCACACCAATAACGGGCCGGTCAATGTCCTTCCGGACCTGCTGGCCCAATCCCCCGGCGGCTATGCCGATAATAAGCGGAAAAAGTGGACCCAGCAGAAAAAAGAAAAAGGACTTGGAAAAGATGATCGCGGTAAAGTCGCGGCGAGCGATTACAAAAGCGGCGCGGATGGTCTCGATCATGCGGCTTCTCCTTCCAAGGCACTATCTTCTTCCATTTTTTTGGCGACGGCTTCTCCGGCGATATGAACAAATGCGTCATGCAGGCCGGGTCGTTCAATCGACAGCGATTGAATGCCAGCGTCGCCTTCTATAAGCGCGCGAAGTAGCGGTTCGACGCCGCTTTCCGGCAGGGTAAAATGCCAGTTATGGCCTAGGGGTTCACAGTCTTCAGGAATGGCGGAACGCCAAGGGCCATCAAGATTGTGGGTCTCCAGATGCACTTGCGGACGCAACCGGTCGCGAGCGGTGGAGACCTTGCCGGTAAAGGGGATTTTGCCATTGGCGACAATAGCGATTTCTTCGCAGAGCCGTTCGGCATGGGCGATGACATGGGTGGAAAAAATAACCGTCACGCCTTTGTCCGCCTGTCCGCGGATCAGACGTTCCAGCTTGCCTTGATTAAGCGCATCAAGGCCAGAAAATGGTTCATCGAGAATGATCAGGTCAGGCTCGTGAACAATCGTGCCGAGCAATTGCACGGTTTGGGCCATGCCCTTGGACAATTGGCGGATTTGTTTGTCTACTGCATCGCCCAAGCCATGATCTTCCATCATCTGGCGGCCCCGTTTGCGCCCTTCGGCCAGCGGCAACCCGCGCAGCGCGCCCATGAAGGCAATCGCATCAAAGGCTTTCATGGATTGGTACAGCCCACGTTCTTCCGGCAAATAGCCCACTTGATGGGATTTGCTGATCGGATCGGAAGACCCTAGCAGAAAGCGCTCGCCTTCATCGGGGTCGATAATCCCGAGCAGCATCCGCAACGTTGTGGTTTTACCGGCGCCATTGGGGCCCAATATCCCGAAAATACTGCCCTTCTTAATCGTCAGATCAATACCATCTACAGCCGTATCACCATCAAATCTTTTGACGATTTGGTGGGCCTCGATGGCGTTGGCGGCGTTATTTTCTTGAGCGCTGGAAGTCATTTACGGCTTTCCTAATGGGACGCGGTGCGTGATAGTGGCCTCCTATGGCTTATGACAAGTTAAGATTAACCGAAAGCCTTGAAAAAATGGCGCGGGAACAGGGCTTCGCTGCTTTTGGCATTGCGCCTGCGGCTGTGGCGCCAGCGACAGCCCAGCGGTTGCAGGACTGGCTGGCGGGCGGTCAGCATGGCGATATGATCTGGATGGAAAGCCGGGCCGATGAGCGCGCGAGCCCGCAGGTCTTGTGGCCCGAAGTGCGCTCGGTGATCATGCTGGGAATGAGCTATGCACCCGCGCGGGACCCGTTTGCGCTTGAGAGAGTGTCCGATCACGGCAGGATATCGGTTTACGCGCAGGGCAAGGATTACCATGATGTGGTGAAACGCGCGCTGAAACGCACAGCGCGCTGGCTGGTGGAAAATGCAGACTGTCAGGTCAAGGTATTCGTAGATACTGCGCCAGTGATGGAAAAACCGCTCGCCGAAGCGGCCGGTCTGGGGTGGCAGGGAAAGCATACCAACCTGGTCAGTCAGGACCATGGCAGTTGGCTGTTTCTAGGGGCAATTTATACGACCTTGGAATTAGAGCCATCTGCTGGTGGAGCGGATCGCTGTGGCAGCTGTTCCGCCTGTCAGGATATTTGCCCGACCAATGCTTTTCCGGAGCCTTATCAGCTGGATGCCAAAGCCTGCATTTCTTATCTGACGATTGAATCGAAAGGCCCAATCCCCCACCAGTATCGCAAGGCGATGGGCAATCATATCTATGGTTGTGATGATTGTCTGGCGGTTTGTCCGTGGAATAAATTTGCTGAAGCTGCCTCAGCGAATAAGGCTTTTCTGCCCCGTGCCGAACTGGTGGCCCCAGCATTGAGGGATTTGCTCGCCATGGATGACGCCAGTTTCAGAAAAATATTTTCCGGGTCGCCGATCAAGCGGTCTGGTCGCAACCGCATGGTGCGTAACAGCCTTATCGCGGCGGGCAATAGCGGGGATGCAACTTTGGTTCCGGCGGTTAAGGCATTGCTGGATGATGATGCTGCTGTGGTGCGCGGATCTGCGATCTGGGCTCTATCGCAGCTCAATCCCGGTCAATGTGATCAAGAAAAGAACATACGGCTGTCGCTGGAACAGGATTCAGACGTGCTGTCAGAATGGCAGTCAGCTGGATCTAACGCACCCGAAGAGCATTAACGCACGACACCCGGTCGACTTCTGCGCCATCGCTGCGGCGGGTATCGATATGCGTGACGCGGCCTTCACCACCGCCTTGCTTTGGATAGAGATAAGCGTCCAGCACACATGCACCGCTTGAAAATTGCAGTTTTCGCGCTGGCGGTTCCGCGACATCAGCTTGCGGATTGCCGAATAACCGCTTTAGCTGGCTCGCGGTTTTGCCCATGACCAGGTCTAGACCCTGCACCTTGCTAAGCGGTGAAGCAGCGGCGGTCGGCAGCGCTGGCGTATTGACGGCGCCGGAAGATGCACAGGCGGCAAGTGCCGGCAGCGCGGATAGGATGATGAGCTTGCGGATCATGTCAGTTGCTTTCTTCCAGACCAATTTCACGTTTCTTGTGAACCAGATGCGTAGCCATAGCGGCTCCCAAAACCGGCGCAAGAAAATTGACAAACGGGACGGCAAGCAACAGCGCAGTGGTCAGACCGAGGCCAAAACGGGTCAGCTTGCTGAGCCGCCAACCGTCCCCAATGCTCGCGATAGTATCAACGTGGCGGGCCGCCACCATATCTTGCAGATCGCGGCCGATTAAGATTGCATTGACCCCGAAAAAGGCAATCGGCGCGCCAATGCCTGTGATCAACAACAGAATATATATGGGCGCTGCCAATAGGTTATAGCCAATGGCTCGGCCGACCGATGCAAAGCCCATTTTCAGGCCAAGAATATAGCCTGGCGGTTTAGCCAGCTCTGCACGGCTCGGGTAATGGCGCGCCTCCACAGCATCGACAATATCGTCCGAGAAAATATTGAGCACGAATATCGCGATGACACGAAACAGAAAAATGGCGGTCAGGGCAGTGATAATGGCCGCTGCTGCGGCTGCCGCCAATCCGCCATCTTGCAAAGCGGTCAGAGACAACAGCCAAGACAACAGAAAATAGGCCCCGACACCAAAAACCGACAATAACAAAAGCGAAATCAGAAACACTTTCAAAAGTAGCGATAATATGCGCCGGTCGGAAAGCTGCCCTATGGACAAAAGAAAAGCATCGATCATGTCTGACCCATGTCACGAAATCGCAGCTCGGGTCAATTCTACTTGAACCCACCGCGCCTTACCCTTAACGGACAGCGGATAGACGCTCTCCATATAAGGACATCTTTATGACCACCGAATCCCGATACGATATTGTTGCTGTTGGTAATGCCATTGTTGATGTGATCGCGCAGGCAGACGATGCCTTTCTAGAAGAAGAACAGCTCAACAAGGGCGCCATGACGCTGATCGATGCAGAACGGGCGACGCAGCTTTATCGCGACATGGGCGTCGCGCGCGAAATTAGTGGTGGGTCGGGGTCCAACACGCTGGCTGGTGCGTCTACCCTTGGCCGCCAATGTGCATTGATTGCGCAGGTCGCCGATGATCAGCTGGGGGAAGTATTCACCCATGATATCCGCGCCGTCGGTATTGATTTTGACGTGCCGCCGCTCGGCAAAGAGCCGCCAACCGCGCGGTGCCTGATATTGGTGACGCCCGATGCCCAGCGAACGATGAACACATTTTTAGGAGCTTCGCAATTTCTGCCACCTGCCGCGGTGGACGCTGGTCTGATTGCGAGCGGTGCGATCCTCTATCTCGAAGGTTATTTGTGGGATGCCGAAGAGCCTAAAGCGGCGATGGCTCTGGCGATTGATATTGCGCGCAAAAATGATCGCAAGGTCGCCTTCACGCTGTCGGACGGTTTTTGCATCGAGCGTCACCGTGATGATTTCGCCCGGCTGATCAAAGATGGTATGATCGACATATTATTCGCCAATGAAGCGGAAATTAAATCACTGTGTGAAACCGAAGATTTTGATGCAGCGGTAGCACAAACCGCAGCGCAGGTTGAAACATTGGTCGTGACGCGCAGCGAGCAGGGCGCCATCGCTGTACGGGGAATGAAGACTTTTGCAGTGGGCGCAGAGCCGGTTGAAAAAATTGTCGATACGACGGGTGCAGGTGATCTGTTCGCCGCCGGCTTCCTCAGCGGCTATATCGAAGAGCGTTCCATGGAAGATTGTCTGACCATCGGCGCGATCGCTGCTGCCGAGGTCATCTCGCATTATGGCGCGCGGCCGGAAGCGAATTTGCGGGAGTTGGTGAAGCAGCGTTTGGGCTAAAACCGACGAGCTTACTTACCACTCAGCTCTTCATCTTGAACAATTTGCGATCTTCCGGTCCAAAGCCCCATTTCCAGATGACCCAGGCATAGCTGCCCAATATCATTGGGATACCGACAATGAGCTCCGCCCATTCTGGCAAATAGGTCGCGAGATAACCGATTGCGGTTGCCACTAAGACTGCAATGATCAGCGACCAGCGCCAGCCGTTGACGGGTGCCTTAAGCAGTTTGGAAAGAAAAACAGCTTTGACCACGGAAGCATAGGCCAACGCAACCATCAGGGCGGCTGCCACAGCTGCGGCTTGGAACAGGGGTGGCCAACCCATGCGCATGCAAATCTGGATGAAGGTAACGCTGAGCGCGGCCTGTAAGAGCAGCATCGACAGTGAAATAAGCAGATTGCGATGTCGAGCAATATAGACCAGCGCCGCTTCGCTCACCACCGCCGTGGCGGCAACGGCTTCAGCCGCCAACAGAAACGCCAGTGCGCCGGTACCGCCAACAAAATTGGGTCCAACCAACCCCATGACGGCTTCTCCAGGAATCGCTAAAGCCAGCGCGATACCTGCTTGAGCTGCGATGATCCAGAAGCCCACTTGGCTGACTTGATTGGCAATAGCCTTCATATTGCCCGCTTCGAGATTACGGGTAATGACCGGACCTAATATCGGATCGAAGCTGGTCTTTAGTTTTTGCGGCAGGCTGGCGACCTGCTGCGCGATATAATAGACGCCTACGATGGCGGGCGAAGCAAACAGGCCGAGAATAGCTAGGTCCAGACGCCGTGACCCCCATTCTGCAGCATCGGCCGCCGCCAATGGCATATTGTGCCGTGCCAGCTTGGCAAGGGCCAGGGGTTTGGGACGCCAGCCCCACGGCAGGCCATAGCTTTTTAACAATGGCCATAGCGATGCGATCAGCGCCGCAATCATGGAAACAACATAAGAAAGGATCAATCCATCCCGCAGCGAATAGTAAGAAAACAGGAAGGCGGCGATACTGATGGTCCATGGTTCAATTACAGATCGGGCGCGAACAGTCGAGGCAATATCATAACGATAGGCCAGCGCCGCGAGCGCTATATCAGACCCAGCAATGGCGAAAATCACTAGTGGCAAAAACCGGTCGAGACCGTTTATTTCGCTGTTCGGAAACATGATTTGCGGAACCAATATCAACAGCACCGCGCCAAGCATTGAGGCAAACAGGCTGACGAGCAAGCCATCCCAGACGACATGCACATGTGGACGCTCGGTGCGGCTGAGCTGTTCCGCCAGCCCCCGTTTCAGGCCAAGCGTTGCCAGCTGCGCAGCAAATTCTACGATCAATATCGCGTAGGCAAAACGCCCCAGCGCTTCTGCGCCATAGATCCGGCCGGCCACGAACAAAAATGGCAGACGTGCCGCCAGTCGTAGCAGAAATCCAAAAACATTAGTCCGGCCGCCTTTTGCTAAAGCGGCGAGATCTTCCTTCCCGTCTTCTTTGTCTGTTACTTCAGACGCTGCCTTGTCATTGGCCCCCGTAACCTTTTCGGGTAGCGGGCCAGATGATGAGCCTGAAGATTCCGGGCTGGTCAAAAAAATATCTCCGGCTGGTAAAGCAATTCATAAACGGGGGAGTAAATCGGAACGACCGGCTTTACCCCACTCGATCCGCCTTGTCATCTTTTGTGCTAACGCCGCTCAGACACCAAGGGGCGCCCCATAAGTTGTGCGACAACGGACTGGGAGTCGGTCTGTCCGGCGAGCAGCGCGCAAACGGCATCTACAATCGGCATCTCAATGGCTCGCGCTTTTGCATCGCGCTGCAATACCGGTGCCGTCGCCGCGCCTTCTGCCACTGTCGCGCGATTGGTGAGCAGGGTTTTTGCCGATTGGCCCTCACCTAATCCTTTGCCCAACGAGAAGTTGCGGGAACTGGTGGAAGAGCATGTTAGCACCAGATCGCCTAGACCGCATAAGCCGGACAATGTCTCCGTCCTTGCTCCGCGGGCGGCGCCGTAACGCAACATTTCCGCAAACCCGCGGCTGATAATCGATGCACGGGCGTTTTGGCCGAGGCCTGCCCCCTCGACGACGCCGCAGCCGATGGCGAGGACATTTTTCACTGCGCCACCAATTTCCGCTCCGGCAATGTCATCGGAATAATAGGGCCGGAAAGAGGGCTTGGAGATTAAAGGATTGAGCGTGTCCCACAACTCTTCACTATCGCAGGCGAGTGTCAGGGCGGTTGGCAAGCCTTGGGCAACTTCATGGGCAAATGTTGGTCCGGAGAGAACCGCCAGCGGGTTATCAGGCCGAATGTCCTGAACAACCTCGCTCATCAATTGTTGGGTCGCTTCTTCAATGCCCTTGCTGCACAGAATCAGGGCGGCATTGCTATCCGGTAGAGCCTTTAGGGTGGTGCGTAGATGCTGGGCCGGTGTGACGATCAATAAGGTTTCACACAGCGCGAGCTCATCCATATTCTGCGTCGCACGAATATTTTGCCGCAGCCGATAGCCTGGCAGAAACGCCTGATTTTCATGGGTGTCATTCATTTGTGCCACGACATCCGTTTCGCGCGCCCACAGCAGCAATTCGTCCTGTCCCTCCGACAGGACCTGTGCAAGCGCGCTTCCCCATGCGCCAGCGCCGATAACGCCAATTCTCGATCGTTTGCCGCTCATGCCTTCACGCCTGCCCCGCGCGCTTTTTCGGCGGTTGGGTCAAGTGGCCAGCGCGGCCGGGCGACAAAATCAAGCGGATCAACAAGGTCATCGGCAAAGCGTTCTGCGCCCGCCCAAGCGATCATCGCTGCATTATCGGTGCATAGCCAAAGCGGCGGCGCCGTAAATTGCATATCATATTCGCTGGCGAGTTGTTCCAGCATGGCGCGGATCGGACCGTTGGCCGCGACACCGCCAGCGACCACCAAATGTGGCGCAGTGCCATGGTCGCGCAGCGCTTTTTCCAGCCGGTCTTTTAGGCAATCGACAGTCGCCTGTTGGAAGGAAGCGGCGATATCTTCAGGTCTGTGCTCGCCGCTTTGATGGGCCCTTACAACGGCGCTCTTCAGGCCAGCGAAGGAAAAATGGGGTTCTTCTGATCCTTTGAGAGGACGGGGCAAGGGGACTGCCGCAGCATTGCCGGTTTTGGCCATTGCTTCGACTTTCGGTCCGCCGGGATAGCCGAGGCCCAATATTTTCGCTGTTTTGTCAAAAGCCTCTCCCGCGGCATCATCGATGGTCGTGGCGAGGCGGCGATATTGACCGACGCCTTCTACCCGCAATATCTGGCAATGCCCGCCCGAAACTAGCAACAGCAAATAGGGGAAATTCAGATCCGGATTGGCAAGGCGCGGGGACAAGGCATGGCCCTCAAGATGGTTGACAGCAACCAGCGGCTTGTCCGCGGCCATGGCCAGCGCCTTGCCGGTTACGAGCCCGACCATCACTCCGCCGATCAGCCCCGGGCCGGCAGTGGCCGCAATTGCATCAACTTGATCCAGCGTCAGTTCGGCTTCGGTAAGCGCCGATTCAATCAGCGGCGTTATGATCTCGGCGTGGGCCCGCGCAGCAATTTCAGGGACGACGCCACCAAACGGGGCGTGCGCGGCTTCTTGTCCGGCCAATTTATGGGCCAATATCTCGCGGTCGGATGTGACCAGTGCCGCCGCTGTTTCATCGCAGCTAGATTCAATGCCCAAAATTATACTCATATCTCTATTTACTTAAGCCATGGCAGGATTAGGACAAGGACTATGACAGACAATAGCAACATCGAACGAAAAATATTGCCTGGTGTTGACCGGCCTTTGCGGATCGGCACGCGCCAATCTCCACTAGCCATGGTACAAACAGAGTTGGCGGCCAGCGCGATATTATCGGCCCACGGCTGGCGGCCCGATCAGGTCGAATTGGTGCCGATGATTGCAACGGGCGACAAGATACAGGATCGCGCATTAGCCGAGGTTGGCGGTAAAGCCCTGTGGACCAAAGAGCTCGACCGAGCGCTGTTTGAAGGCGAAATTGATTGCGCGGTGCACAGCATGAAAGATGTTGAAACAGTGCGGCCCAGTGCGTTTACAATTGCAGCGATGATGACGCGCGCTGATACGCATGACCGGCTAGTTGGCGCGGATTCCATAGATGGTTTGCCAAAGGGCGCGATTGTCGGCACCGCATCGCCGCGGCGCAAGGCCCAATTGCTGCGGCAGCGCAGCGATCTTGATATCCGGCTCATTCGCGGCAATGTTCAGACACGGCTACAAAAAATCGCTGATGGTGAATATGCCGCGACCCTTTTAGCCGCCGCTGGCCTCGACCGTCTCGGCATGGACGATATCGGTACCGAAATATCAGAGGATGTGATGCTGCCAGCTCCGGCTCAAGGCGCGGTCGGTATTGAAACATTGACGGACTCCAATCATATGCGACGCGTGCTGCGGGAAATATCCTGCTCAAACACATCCCGCGCGGTGACGGCGGAACGAACATTCTTGAAAGAATTGACGGCCGATTGTCATAGCCCTGTGGCGGCCAATGCGAATATTGAAGGACTGACAATTCATCTTCGCGCGGAAATTTTATTACCGGATGGCAGTCAATGCATTAGCGGCTCTTCCGAATTTCAGACCGGAGACGTTGCGGGCCCAACAAGGCTTGCCCGTAAACTATTGGGGCAGGCCAGCGCAGAATTAAAGGCAGTGTTTGGCAGATGAATAAGTCGCTGGTCATTTTACGGCCAGCCGATGGCGCGCGCGAAACGTCAGAAAAAGCTGAAAAATTGGGCTTGTCGACCATTGTCGATCCCTTATTCTCCGTGGAGTCAATGACTTGGGTAGCGCCGGGGGCATCACAATTTGATGCTTTGATGCTGACCAGCGCGAATGCCGTCAAATATGGTGGTAGCGCCTTGGCAAATTATCAGCAATTACCGGTACTCGCGGTTGGTGATGCCACTGCTACGGCCGCGAAGCGGGCAGGTTTTGAGGTTGTCGAAATCGGCAATGGCGGCGCAGACAATTTGCTCCAATCACTTGCCCCGGGCCGATATCTGCGCATCTTGCGATTAACGGGCAAAGACCATGTAAAGACCAATCCCTCGAGCCAAGAAATCTCCCTTTTTCAGGTCTATCAGGCAGTTGCTTTGCCATTGGGAGGAAAGGCACGCGCTGCGCTGGAGCAAGGACATGTCATTTTGCTCTATTCCGTCAGAGCCGCGAAAATATTGGCAGGCGAGATGGATCGCCTTGGCCTCAATCGCGCCATCAACCAAGTTGCGGCCCTGTCCCCCAATATTGCCCAAGCCGCTGGTAGCGGATGGAAAAATATCGCAGCAGCGGAGCAGCCAAGTGACGATGCTTTACTGTCTTTGGCAGGGCGACTATGTCTGGACTAGAATTGGCGGGATGGGCGCAGCGCCCAACAGCAGCATTTAGGGAAGTTGAATGAGCCGGGACTATGAAAAAATTACGTCAAACGGCGGGAAAAATAATATGACCCGTAATGTTCTAGTGCTGATGGTTGTTGCCTTTGTCGGTGGCGCGATTCTTGCCGGCTGGGTGTTTTCGCGCTATAATCCGTTTGAAAGCTCCGATGAAACCGCGATTGCAGCCGCAAATAGTGGGTCGGGGCAACCCGCCGCAGCAACGGATCCTGCAACAGCCTTGGCGAATCGGATAGATGCGGATGGAACCGTTCTTCCGCCGCCACCTGTAAACCCTGTGCCAACAGAAATTCCGGCACTGACGCCCGATAAAGAACGCGCCTTGGCGGTGCGGGTCGCCGATCTTGAGGACCGTTTGTCGCGGATTAATGTCCAGGCGCAAGCCGCGTCGGGTAATGCTGCGCGGGCAGAAGGCTTGCTGATCGCTTTTGCTGCAAGACGGGCTTTGGATCGGGGATCACCTCTTGGTTACATTGAATCGCAGTTGCGGCTGCGATTTGGTGATGCACAGCCCAAAGCGGTGACGACGATTGTGAACGCCTCACGAGAACCCGTCACTCTCGAAGAATTATCTACTGGACTGGATGATATCGGTCCCTCTCTTACCAGCGGATCAACTGGGGCAGGTTTCTGGGCTGATTTGAAGCGTGAAATGTCAGAGCTATTTGTGATCCGCCGGGACGGAACACCATCTCCTGTGCCGCAGCAACGCCTGATTCGCGCCAAGCGCTACGTAGAAAATGGCAATGTCGATGCTGCTATTGCAGAGATAGATAAATTGCCGGGTAGCGACAATGCAGATGATTTGACGAACAAATGGATGGAAAAAGCGCGGCGCTATAATGAAGCGCGACGCGCATTGGATGTTATTGAAACAGCGGCCATATTGGAGCCGCAGCAATTGCGTACGGCGGAAGGTGAGCGTGTTGATCAGCCTTCTCCGCTGGCGCCTGTGACGCCGATACCAGCGCCCTGATCTTCAGTCTTCGGAGAGGAACAAGTTAGCGAGCGCTTGAGGCACGCGGACAGGTCTACCACTGGTTTGGTCAATAATCGCCCAATTGGTTTTGGCTGAAACCTTCAGCTTGCCATCTGCTCCGGCGAAACTGACATTGCGCCAGAAACGCGCGCCTTTCGGCGGCTCGGATATCCAGGTCTTGCCGGTCACAGTTTCGCCCGCGACAACATTGCCGCGATAGTCAATTTCATGCCGGGTCACGACCCAGATATAGCGATCGACATATTCTTGCGGGGCTATGGTTTGCCAATGGGCTGTAGCCAGTTCCTGAATCCAGCGCACCCAGACAGCGTTGTTGACATGACCGAGTTCATCAATGTCCTCGGGCTGCGCGACAATCTCAAGGAAATATCCGCTCATTTTTCCGAATCTGTCACGCCCATCTGCCATAAGATAAACGCAAATTCCTCTGCGGTTTCCTCAATACGGTTCCAGCGGCCAGACTTGCCGCCATGGCCGGCGCCCATATTGGTCTTGAGCAGCAGGACATTGTTGTCCGTCTTGGTCGCGCGCAGCTTGGCAGCCCATTTGGCTGGCTCCCAATAGGTTACGCGCGGATCATTAAGACCGCCGGTGATCAGCATCGGCGGATAGCCTTGCGCGCTCACCTGATCATAAGGCGAATAGCTGCGGATATATTCAAAGGCCGCTTTATCGGTGATCGGATTGCCCCATTCCGGCCATTCGCCGGGGGTAAGCGGCAGGCTTTCATCCTGCATCGTGTTGAGCACATCGACAAAGGGCACATGCGCGACAATCGCGCCCCAAAGATCGGGATCACTATTGACGATAGCGCCCATTAATTCTCCGCCAGCCGAGCCGCCGGAGGCGCTGATCCGGCCCTTGGCAGTATAGCCTTTGTCGGCGAGACCCTTGGCGACATCGACAAAGTCGTTAAATGTATTGGTGCGCTGCATCAGCTTGCCCTGCAGATACCAGTTACGACCCAGATCATCGCCGCCGCGGATATGGGCGATGGCGTAAACAAAGCCGCGATCCACCAGCGATAGCCGCGTGGTCGAAAAGCTCGGCGGGACGGCATAGCCATAAGCGCCATAAGCATAGAGATGGAGCGGCGCGCTGCCGTCCAATTTGACACCATTTTTATAGACTAAAGATACTGGAACCATCGCACCGTCACGGGCTTCGATGGTGAGGCGCTCGGTCGTGTATTGGCTGGCATCATAGCCGGAAGGAATTTCCTGAACCTTCAGCGTTTCAAGGCTTTTGTCCGCCAGCGTGTAGTCGTAAACCGTATCCGGCGTGACCATCGATTCATAACCGAGCCGCAGCTTGCTGACATCATATTCCGGATTGTCATCCAGCCCGGCATTGTAACTGGCTTCGGGAAAAGCGATGCGTTCAATCTGCGCGGGGTCGGCATATGAGCGGATCTCAACCTGATCGAGACCATTGTCGCGGCCTTCAGTGACATAGAAATTTTTAAACGGCGTCATGTCGGTCAGGTAAAATTCGTCTGATCCGGCAATCAGCGTTGTCCACTCGCCGGGTTTGTCCAGTGACGCTGTGGCCAGACGGAAATTCACATGATCATCATTGGTGAGGATATAGAGCTTATCGTCATGCTCCTCGACCGAATATTCGCGGCCCTTTTTGCGTGGCGAGACGAGCAACTGCTGCGCCACCGGATTGTCGGTTGGCACTAGACGCACTTCGCTGGTTTCATTGTCACCGGTTGCGATGACGATGAATTTTTCTGAATGGGTCAGGCCAATACCGACCGTGAAACCATCCTGATTTTCTTTGTACAGCTCGATATCATCCTTGGGGTCACTGCCTATCACATGCATGCGTGCATTGTCGGTGCGCCAGTTTTCATTGGCGAGACCGTATAATAGCTTTTTGGAATCTGCGAACCAGACCAGACTGGACAAAGTGCCGGGAATGACGTCCGGCAACATTTCACCGGTTTCGAGATTTTTGATCCGCGCTTCGAATCGTTCGGAGCCATTATCATCCACTGAAAAGGCCAGCAATTTTCCATCCGGAGAAACCGACATTGCGCCAAGCCGGAAATATTCCTTATCCTTGGCCAGTATATTTTCGTCGATCATCAGAACATCTGCACCACCAGAAACAGATTTCCGGTAATGCTGCTTATATTGCATGCCCTCTTCAAATTTTGCCCAATAGATCCAGTTGCCATCTTTCTGCGGGACCGAGCTTTCGTCTTCTTTGATCCGGGCCTTCATTTCTTTGAACAGCTCGGCCGTCAGCGCTTTCTGACCGGCCATATTCTGTTCGAACCACTTATTCTCCTCTTTCAGATAATCCAGCACATCCTCGTCATCGACCTTGGGATAGCTCTGGTCTTTGAGCCAATGATAGGGATCGCTGATCTTATAGCCGTGGCGTTCATAACTATGGGGCCGCTGCTCAGCGACCGGAGGTTTTTCGAGTTTTTTTGTCATGGTCTCTTCTGTTTTGGATTCAGCAAAAGCGGGAGTTGTGGCCAGATTTAGGGCCAGTATCAGCGGTAAAAATATCTGTTTCATAACGCCTCATATCTGTGAAATTGGTGGCGGAAATCGTCTAAAACACCTATGTGTTTGCCAAGCAGCTAATTCAAGGAGTTTCGCAACCCATGTTAATGTCCACTTACGAAGCAAGGCTCGCCGCTCTGCGAGAGCAAATGGTAAAAGACGGTCTGGACGGATTTGTCGTGCCAATATGTGACGAGCATATGAGCGAATATGTCGGCGATTATGCGCAACGTCTTGCGTGGCTTACCGGTTTTGGTGGATCAGCCGGATCAACGGTTGTTCTCAAAGACAAAGCGGCGATTTTTATCGATGGGCGCTATACAATTCAGGTGCGTGATCAGGTGGATGGCAAATTATATGAATATGTCGGCACGGCTGACAAAAGCCTGATCGAATGGTTGGGTGAGAACGCGCCTGAAGGGTCGTCCATCGGCTATGATGCGTGGTTGCATACACAGGATTGGGCCAAGTCAGCCAAGTCGAAGCTTGCGAAAAATGGCGCCAAACTGATTGCGGTGAAAAATAATCCCATTGATGCGGTTTGGGAAGATCAGCCAGAACCATCGCTGGAAAAACTGGATGTGCAGCCGGATGAATTTGCCGGCAAAAGCGCAAGCGATAAGCGCGCCGACATTGCTGCATGGTTGAAGGAAGAGGGCCTCGATGCAACCGTCATTGCTGCACTCGATTCGGTGGCGTGGGCGTTTAACATTCGTGGCAAGGATATTTCCAATACCCCCGTTCCGCGCGGCTATGCGATTGTCAAAGCAGACGGAAATGCAGAGTTGTTTGTAGCACCGGAAAAACTGACTGATGATGTGCGGGTGCATTTGGGCAATGCGGTTGCGCTGCGGGACTATAGCGAATTTCCTGATGCGTTGGCGGAATATGATGGTCAGAAAGTCGGCGTTGATCCGGAACGGTCAGTAGCAGCGATATTTGGACAGCTCGATGGCGCTGGCGCTCATATTGTTAAAAAGCGTGACCCGACTATCCTCGCCAAAGCGATCAAAAATGATACCGAAGTCAACGGGCATAAAGCGGCCCAAGCGCGCGATGGCGCGGCGCTTAGTCAATTTCTCCACTGGTTCTCCCAGGAAGCGCCCAAAGGCGGCCATGACGAATTGTCGGTCGCAGCCAAGCTGGCTGAATTTCGCGGGCAATCCGATAAGCTGATGGACTTATCTTTCCGGACCATCTCTGGTGCCGGCCCTAATGGCGCGCTGTGCCATTACAGCGTGAACGAGGAAACCAATCGTAAAATCGAAACCGGTACGCTCTATCTGGTGGATAGCGGCGGACAATATCGTGACGGCACCACGGATGTCACGCGGACCATGGCGGTTGGCGAGCCTACAGCAGAAATGATCAAGCGCTATACACAGGTTTTGCAAGGCCATATTGCGCTTGCCAAAGCGGTCTTCCCTAAAGGAACGACGGGCGGGCAGCTCGACATATTGGCACGGCAATATTTATGGGCCGATGGCGTTGATTATGCTCACGGTACCGGTCACGGCGTTGGCGCTTATCTGTCCGTCCACGAAGGACCTCAGCGGATAGCTGCTTTTGGCGGATTTGGCGAGCCGCTCGTCGCGGGTATGATCTGCTCTAATGAGCCAGGATATTACAAGACCGAAGCATTTGGCATTCGTATCGAAAACCTGATTCTTGTCGAAGATCGTGAAGTTGCGGACGCCGAGCAGGACATGCTCGGCTTCGAGACGCTGACCTTTGCGCCGCTGGATCGACGGTTGATTGATGTCACGGTTCTGTCGGATGCACAACGCCAGTGGGTGGATGACTATCACGCACAGGTGCTTGATATTGTTGGACCGCAGGTAAAGGGTGAGGCGCTTGATTGGCTCAAGGAGCAAACGGCGGATCTTTAACGCTCTTATCTTCTCGTCATCCTGAACTCGTTTCAGGATCTCCTAAAGGCAATTACAGGTTTCAGGATGACGAATCCTGACATATTCAGGACAACGGAAAATCAAATGACAAAAGAGACTCAAAACCCTCGCGAAGGTTTTCGCCTGATCACCCCTGTCCGCGTACGCTATGCCGAGGCGGATATGCAGGGCATTGTCTTCAACGCCAACTATCTCGCCTTTGCCGATATCGGCGTGACCGAATATTTCCGCGCGCTGGTCGGGGCCAAGGGCAATGAAGATTCGCTCGGCAAGTTTATGGAGTTGTTCGGCGGCGACAATTGGGTGCGCCATGCCGAGGTCGACTTCCTCGCTCCAGCCAAGGCAGATGATTTAATCGACGTGTGTCTGCGTATTACTCGATTCGGCCGGACCAGCTATTCTGCCATCGCCCATATTGTTCGGGATGACACGTTGCTGAATGTCGTTAAGCTAACCTATGTCTGGTTTGACCCGGCAACGGAAGAAGTAACGCCAGTGGCGCAAAGCTTTATAGATGCTGTAACCGCGTTTGAGATTATCGAGCCGGAACGGGCTGTTGTTACTGTTTGACGACTTCCAAAAACCACTTAACTTGGGGCATCATCCTGTAAGTCCTTGGCTTGCGCTTTGCGTCGCCGCAGATTGGCACGCAATTGTTCATTAAGCCGTTCGGCCTTGGCTGCTTCTTTGCGTTGTTTTTCGGACTTTGATTGTGGCTTGGGCATGGACAATGTCTGCCAGTGTCCTATCAAAAATGCAACTCCGCTTGACAAGTCCTTAACCCTTTCGCCATAGGCGCGGGGCTTGGAGCAGATGGCTCCTGCGATGAAACTAGTGCTGCTGTAGCTCAGTGGTAGAGCGCGTCATTGGTAATGACGAGGTCGGGAGTTCAATTCTCCCTAGCAGCACCATTCATTCAGCTTAGTGAGAACCGGTTTCCTACGGGCAATGCGTAACCGTGTATACCCGTGTGGGTATGGCGTGGGTGACGCTTCGGAAGGTTAGCTAGTTTTAACGGAGGTCAATCCCAAGCTTCTCTTTGTATACGGCCAGTCGCTGATTGGCCTTTGAAGTTACATCATCATAGAACAGTATTTCGGAATACAATTCACCCAATCGCTGTCGGTTTTTTCGGTCCTCAAGCGGTTCTGTCCGGAAATACCCATTTCGTTCTGGAAAATCAGTATATTCGGGATCTAGACGATTAATATCCAATTTGTCGCCAATAAGATAACCATAGAATTTTTTGAGACGTCCGCCTGATTTGGCAGCCAACAGCAAGGCATACTGCCTTAGGTCGCCCACATGGTCATCCATGCTGACGTCAGGAGCTTTGAACTCAATTATTATTGCTGAACCTTCTTTGTTGAATAGCGCAATATCTGGACGTTTTCCAGAATTTTCAGAATAGATACTGTTTATCAGCTTCGCCATGGCGACATCTATATCTGAATCAAAAAGGTTTTGTTCTCCCTCCCATTTCAATTGCGACAAAGGTTTGTCCGAAGCGATGTACTGATAATATTGATATTCTTCGTTGAGCAACCAAATGTCATGGTCTGAAACCTGTTCACTATCTTTTTTCATTGGGAAAAAGACGCTATGGATTAACTTCTCGTCTTTCCGTCGTTCGTTGCCTGAACCATTCTGAATATCGAGTTCTTTAGCGCACGCGAGCGCTAATATTTCAACGATAGCGGCTCTTCTAACGACAAGTTGTGAAAGATTGGCCTTATCAATGTCGGGTAATGCGCTCGTGTACTTCCAAGCCAATTCAGAAACCTTTGTTCGAAAGTCTTCTGTATCGGGTTCTAACTTTTTGATCTCTTCTTTGAGGTCATAAATTGCAGAGGTCTCGCTGATTATACGGTCCTGATATTTCTTTAAAACTCTTCCTGCGACTGTATCTGGATCCTCTCCATGCCTGACTTGGGTTTGCGTTTCTGTGAGCATCGGTCCGGTAACGCCGAACTTGTCGACCATAGATTGCAGTGTCCGTTCTCTATCCCAATCAGGTGGGCCAACCATTTCTCCAACTATATCCGCGATAGCATCGAAGATTGCGTCAAAGGAAATTCTAGCATCTGCAAAAAGATCTCCGCTTGGAATTCTTTCAGGTAAACTAAATTTGTCACGTTGTTCGTTGACGGAAGCATCCAGCGCCTTGCTCTCTACTAAGACTAGGTGGTAAAAACCCGACACCGGGTTAGTTTCAACTGTTTTTGATCTTAGGAACTGGTTAGTAATGTCGCTGACCGGTGAGGATTTTGCACACAGAGCCACTGAGTTTTTAGGAATATTGTATTTGTTGGCGTCCAATTTGTAATGAGAAACCGTGATATTCTGGAAGGTCTTAAGCGGCGCTCCTGTCTTTGGGTCTTGTTCAATGACTTTTGCAATCTGTCGATCCGTAATTTCTGGTAAGTCGACGCTTGAGAGCGTTTCTTTGGAATCTGCTTCCATCCCAGTTGTTTTAATCTTGATTGAAAAGTCACCCAACTGATCTTGCAAACCAATAAGCCGTTGCAAAAATGCAATTAGCAGATGCCCCTTGATGTTTGCACTTGATAGTGAATGTCTTAGATCTCCATCTGCTCCAATTATCTCGAGAGCTTTATCTTTCAAATAGGACAGAGCAAATTTTGTCCCACTGACCTCGTTGGAAGCGGACGTGATGGTAAAGTCACCCTTGTTGATTAGAGTTTTTGTACCATCGTATGTAAATGTTCGCTTTTTTGGTTCTCTATTTTGTTGATATATACTGCTGATATTCAAATGCGAAAAATAGTGAAAAAACTGAACTCGACCGGTCCCTTTGCAGTGACCAATGCCAGCGATTTTAAGATCGTCTTTATAAGATGTATCTTTAGTAAGGAACGCTTCAAGCTGCTCTTCACCCAGTCCACAGCCGTTATCTGAACATGAGATCTTTATGTCTGCGCCATCAAATAGGTCCGATGGAATGAATTCAATTGCAAATTCGACGCTAAAGCTAGGCAGCTGAGGCTCTGCGTTTTTTCTGATCAAATAAGAGTCAATGGCATTTGAAAGAAGTTCATCAAAAACTACGAATGGGTTTTTGCTAATCCTAGTGTTTTTTAAACTTCCACGAATATCCAATGCCATCTGTGATCACCGATTCCCATTTCGGCCAAACTGTGAATTTGGCGAGTATATCAAGCTTGACCGCTATCAGACTGGTGGTGCGAAAGTCCACTTTGTTTAGAACGATCCAACAACTTTCACGTCGCGTAAGATGCTGTAATACGCATCCTTCTATGACAAATTTGCTCGTTTTATCCTAATTGAAAAATAAATTAAGCCATTGTAATATAAGAAGAAATACAGAAGATTCGGTATCTTATTAGAATAGATCCGAGCTATTCGATCGGTCGTGTTTCTAGCAACACAGCTGGCTCCACTTTCAGAGCCACAGCCAACCTACCCAAAGCAGCCACAGACGGATTGCATGTGCCTCTCTCAAGGTCGCCAACGTAGTTGCGCAACAACCGGTATCTTATATGATAACCCAACCTAGTCAGCACGCGGTTCCAACAACTTTGGTGGTTCCACATCCAACGCAACTGCCAATCGCCCCAAAGCATCGACGGTGGGGTTGCGTATGCCGCGTTCCAACTCGCTGACATAGCCTCTTTCCATGCTGGCCTTTATCGCCAGCTGTTCTTGGGTCATACCCTTTTGCAACCGGTAGTGCCGGATGTTTTTTCCAAATAGACTAACCAAATTCATGCGCTGATCTGGACGTATTACCGCGCTCAGGTCTGCGTGCCATTCGTTACTTTTTACTAGCATCCCTCAAACGAGACGATAAAACCAAACCAACAGAAAGGAATTATTATGATTGACGATGAATCACTTAAAAATATCGAGAAGCTGCATAAGTTGAAGGCCGATGGCATCATCACAGAAGAGGAATTTACTAAAACCAAAGAGAAGATCTTGGAGGGCGAACGTGTTGCCGTGCCCAAACAAAAGCCAGTCGGTGGCGAACCGGCCGAAGATGATTGGTACGGCTGGGCCACACTGCCGCTGAAACGCTATGCGGATTTCAATGGTCGATCTGGCCGCAAAGAATACTGGATGTTCCATCTGGTGCTGTTGGCCGCTGCGGTCATGTGTGCCGTGCTCGCCGGTATCGGCTTGGGAATGGTAGCGGCTGCCTTGTTGGTTGTTGCTACCTTTGGATTGATCATTCCGTATTTGGCCGTTCAAGTGCGTCGGTTCCACGATCAGGACAAATCCGGTTGGTTCGCTCTGTTCAATCTCATACCTTATGTGGGTTGGCTAGTAGTCTACATCTTCATGTTTCTGCCCGGAGCGGCCGGTGACAACCAATACGGACCCGATCCAAAGATGAGCTAAGCAAGCACATAAATCACCCTCAACCAATGAGCCTCCGGAAAACCTCCGGGGGCTTTTTTTATGCCCGAAAGGAATCCAACATGATTTCACTACGCACAACTGCGGCAATCAAAAGCACCATAGAGCTACTTGCCAACAACCAACTAAGAGCCTTGCTAACCGAGCGTGTCGAGCAACTAACGAACGCATGGGAGGGCATCGACCTTAGCGACCTGACGCACTTCCTGATCATCCAGCCTGGAGACACCGCAGCGGACGCAGAAAACGAACTCGGCTGGTCACTGCTGCAAAATATGGTCGATGGCACTCGCTATGGCCATCCTGACTTCACTCCGTCGTGGGAATGGGTCGAAAACCACGGCGGCTGGTTCGAAGCTGTGTTCATAATCAGTGATGATGGTTTCGGCATCAATCTGTTCGTCCAAGATAATCCCGGTACCGATGCAGAGCTTTTGGCGATGTGCCGAGAGTACGCAGAATGAGCTTCATCGGAAGAGCGATGCTGTTATGCTTGGCCCTAGCAATCTTGGAGCGTATCATAGTCGCTTTGGCTATCGCTCTGAGTATTGCTGTAGCCTACTTTCTGTTTTTCCATACAGGTAACACCGTTCGCATATTGCTGTTTCTGCTAATGATGAAACATCCCGGTGTGGCACTGATCTGCTTTGGTGTGTTCGTCCTCGTTGTTTGGATCAGCAGTGCGAAGGAATGAACTGGTGGCCGGTGTTTGTGCCGGTCACCAACTCAATCTAGGTCGAATGATGAGGTGCAGGCTCACCACCGATCGCTTCAATGATGTTCAACTTGTTCACAATATGCTTTGCCATCGCATTCACAGCATCATCGCTAATATGTGCAAGTAAACCTCGTTTCACATGCTTGGGTGCTACCTTGATTGCAATTGCGATGGACGTTTCCAATTCTTCCAGTGTGATCCTTCGCTCCATAGCCAAGTGAGAACATAGGTGGAACGATTCGTCAATCGGATATCGACATTAGCTGCGAAGGAAAGGGCACGGCAAAATCCTCTACATCATCCCCGGCAAGCCATTTATCATAGTCATCTGGATGCAGAATTACGGGCATGGCTTTGGGATGGATTGGCTTCACCAATGGATTGGGTTCGCAAGTGAGAAACGCATAGACATTGCCCTCGTCAGACTTACGCCAGATACCTGCGAATGCTGAAACAGGCGCTTCGTTCACCATGAACCAAACTTCTTCTCGCCCTGCTTTGGGCTTCGGCTCTGCAAAGCGATCAAATGGCACCAAACATCGTTGCTCGGGTTTTGTCAGCATTGATCGCCAGAAGGGACTTTTCAAATTCCGCACATTGGTAATGCGCTTGGTGACTGTGGTGTTCTCACGCTTGCCCTTCATCGTGAGCGGTACGCCCCACTGCATGGTGTCGAGTATCTTTTTGCCGCCATCAATACGTGACACTAGCCCCTGATATTTGGGCCAGACATCTATTTTCGTTTCTGAAAAAGGTGGATCATCGGTAGCACCTATATACTCTTTCCATGTGGGTATTGCGTCGAGATCAGTCTGATAATGGTTGCACATGTGCCGACTATAGATCGTCAGATATCAACCGTCCAATTGCCAAAAGTTTTTACCAGCTTCTTGACATATCGGATTTTTACGACCATCTGCACGGTCTGGATCGAAATTGCATGACCATGTTTAAACGTAGTCAGATGCTGGTCCTAAAGAATACCTAACTGCGAGCGCAGAGATGTCCGGCTTCAAGCAGGGCGAACATAGAATTCATCTGTGCTCGTTAGGTAAACTACATCATTTTTCCATGCAGCGCGGATGATTATTTCAACATAATCATGAGGCATTTCACATGGAAAATTTTAGTAATCAAACATACACGGATGCATCCTCAATTCGCATCCCATCAAAAACCAACACCACAGCCCCAGTTCCAGCCGCCGTCACGCAGGATGCAGAGCGGCCCGGAAAAGGTGGTGAAGGCGGTGCTCCAGCTGTCAGTAACAAAGAATTTTTGGGTGTATTGTTCGGCAAGCTAAACGATGATGAGCTGGTCGCAGTTTGCGGGAAAGCGGGCGATCCACAGCAAGGTGGTTGGCATCCTGCGCCAGTTTCCGACATGGCAGGTCGATGTTCCAGCGATCGAAATAACTACTTCAATTGTTCGACGTTCAGCCCGACAGAAAGTGGTTCACTATCGGTCAAGGCGGAGAACTTTTGTCGATACCACGTGCTGGTGTTCGATGATGTTGGCACAAAGGTGCCACTGGACAAGGTTACTCACGTCGAACCGACCTACGTGATAGAAACTAGTCCAGGAAATTTTCATTATGGCTACGTTTTAACTACGCCAACTTCCGACATCGAAACACTCACACAGTTGCAGAATGCTTGTGCTGACGCTGGTTTGACCGACAATGGAGCAAAGGGTGTTAATCGATGGATGCGCCTGCCCAATGCCATCAACGGAAAGCCCAAATACCATGATGCTGAGGGAAAAGCTTTTCGATGCCGCCTGGCCGAATGGAATCCAGATATAAGCTTCACTGTAGAACAACTTTTTGCTGGCTTCGATGGTGTGGCACCTGCTTCGCCACCTTCAGTTTCGCCGCTGCGAAAGCACCGGAAGTCCAGCCGCCACACCATCGAAGTTTCGCACGATGTTTTTGTGCAAAAGCCGCTTGAGAACTCGATTGTGTCAGCATTGAAAGCCTATGCATTGCACAAAAAAGATCTCGGCGATGGCAGACATGAGATGACCTGCCTTTGGCTGGATGAACACACCGACCAAATTGATAGCGGCACCGTCTATTTTGAACCATCCGATAGCTATCCGATGGGCGGTTTTCGTTGTCAGCATTCACATGGCGATCAAAAGACAGTCAAAGACCTTTTGACCAAGTTCGACATAAATGAACAAGCAGCAGCCCATCGATCCGAGATACGGATCGTTCCCGGCGCAATTGATCAGATCCAAAAAGCAGCGGAATCTGTGTTGTCCGAAACTGGCCGAGTATTTCAGTCAGGAGGCGCGATTATGTTTCTGCGCAAAAACCCCTCGACTGGCGATGTGACAATGGAATTAGGTAACGACGCTACGATCACAACGGCCCTTGCCAGTAACGCAATCTGGATACAGTTCACCAAGCAAGACAAAAAAGGTAGCCGATGTGATCCGCCTACTCGTGTAGTGCAAATGCTATTGAAGGCAAATGACTACACCTATCTGCCAGAGCTAAACGGGATTGCACGACAACCCTACTATCATCCTGAAAACGGGCGGCTGATTTTACAGCCGGGATACGATCAAAGTTCTGGTATTTTTGGAGCATTTGATGAAGTCCCACATGATATTAGCAAAGCTACGAGAGAGGATGCTGAAGCTGCACTAACAACGCTTACGGACTTGTTAAGCGAGTTTCATTTTGAATCTGAAACAGACGGATCGGCAGCAATTTCTGCAATGATAACAGCAACGGTGCGCCCATCGTTACCATTGGCACCCGCTTTTCTAACGACCGCCCCAGACAGCGGTGTCGGCAAGAGTTATCTGAACAAGGTGATTGTTGGTTTCGCTGGTGGTGAACCGGCCAGAGCTAGTTTTCCAAAGACATCTGAAGAAGCGACTAAGTCGGTTTTATCGCTCTTGCTGACGGCACCAGCCGCTATCGAATATGACGATATGGATACTAGCTTCATGCCACATGGCGTTTTGAATAGAATGTTGACGAGCGAGACCATTACCGACCGTGTCTTGGGAGCCAGCAAAACAGTAACCCTCCGAACGCAAACCTTTGTGATTGCTTCGGGTATCAATGTTGAGCCTGAACGAGATATGCTCAGGAGGGTGATAACGATACGTTTGGCCGCAAGAACGGCAGAGGGCATTGGTAGAAGCTTTTCTGGCAATCCAGCCGAAGATGTTCGCACTAAACGCGCAGATATGGTCGCAGCAGTGCTAACCATCATTGAGGCTTGGAAGAATGCTGGTCGGCCAAAATCCGATGCCGCCAGTATCGCCAGCTATGGTGATGATTGGGCTGACTATTGCCGTCACCCTTTGATCTGGCTTGGCTTGCCCGATCCTGCGCAGCGATTGTTCGATCAGGTGGAACAAGACAGCCAAAGTGCGGCGCTCGGTCAGATGCTCGAAAGTTGGTATAAAATTTTTGGAACCAAGGCTGTCACGGTACGACAGTTGGTGAGGTACGCCTTCGAGCATGAAGACAGCTTATTCGCAGATGCCTTGCAAGATTTTCCAATGCACGACGCGAGGGGCATCAATCCGTCTAAATTTGGCTGGCTGCTGAAAAAGCAGGCGAAAAGGGTTGTTGGTGGTTTCACGCTGCTCGAAGACCGAGCAGATGGCCGGAAGGGATGGCGTGTCGAGAAGGTGGTAAAGGTGGTGACACCGGCTTCACCTCCTTTGCTTGCCCCAACTGAAGCGCCAAGCCAGCCCTAGCGCCCAAATCTGCCCGTCTGCGCACCCGCTCACCCCACCGATGGCTTCGATACCGACGCCGCCGGTTTGGCTCTGAGCGGGTCGCTCCGGCGGACCTTCAAGCAAAACTCACCGACCGGCCCCGGCATCTCTGCGGGTCACCAATCATCACGACCTTAATCAGGAGAAATACGATGCCACAACTACGTCTACATTACTGCCTGCTGATCCGATGCGGTCGGCACATCTGACTTACCATCTGCGACTACTTAGGGCTGCCCATCCGGGCGATCGAACTCTCGGTCAAACCCGGAAGTACTAGAGCCCGCACCCAAGAAACCAACTCAAACAATAAGATTTTGACAACGGAAGGATATAACCATGGTAGTTGAAAAATTGACTGCGCAACTAGCAAGACTTGCTTATTGCCCTGAGGGTAAAACGCGAGTCAACATTTATGACGAAGGTGGCACAGGCTTTATGCTTGAGGTGCGCCGCAATGGGTCCACGTGGTATCAGCGTGTGCGCGATCCCAGTGGCCGCTTACGCCAGATTAAGGTCGCTACAAATGGTGCAATCACCTTTGAACAGGCCAAGAAAGCTGCTCAAAAAATCCGCAGCGAGGCGGTGCTTGGTGGCGATCCGGCCGGTCGGAAGGAGAAGCAGAGAGCAATCCCGCTTTATGCCGATCTGGCCGAGCAACATCTGGCCCACGCAAAAACCTACCAACGAAGCTACGACAGCACGGAAAGGATCATCAACAACCATGTACTGCTGCGTTGGGGCAAGAAGCGGCTGGACGAGATCAAACAGCAGGACGTTGCCAAATGGCTGGCCGATAAACGGGCAGGGGGTTTGGCTCCGGCCAGCGTCGAGAAGATACGGACGATGTTCAGCCGCTCGTTCGTGTTGGCGATGCAGTGGGATATGTTTGATCGCAATCCGGTCAAAGACATTCCGCGCGTAAAGTTCAACAATGCTCGGGAGCGCTATCTGACCAGCGAAGAAGCAGAAAGACTTCGGCTGGCCTGTGAGTGCTCATCCAATCCGCAGCTCAAGCACATTGTTGGCCTGTTGCTGCTGACCGGCGCACGTAAGTCGGAACTGCTCAATGCCGAATGGCAGCACATAGATCTGGTAAAGCGGTCTTGGAGGCTACCGATGACCAAGAACGGCAGAGGGCGTCACGTTCCGCTTTCCAAGCCTGCGATGGACATCATCAACCAGCTACCGAAATTTGCTGGCTGTCCTTATCTGTTGCCCAATCCGAGCAGTTTGAAACCCTACTCGGACATAAAAAGGGCATGGCAGCAGGCTCGTAAACTGGCGGATTTGGATGATCTGCACCTGCACGATCTTAGGCACAGTGCAGCATCGTTTATGATCAATGCCGGGATTGACCTTTACACCGTCGGCAGGCTCATCGGCCATGTCAGCGTCGCCAGCACGACCAGATACTCGCATTTGGCCAACGACACGCTCATGGCTGCTGCGGAAGCTGGGGCGGCGAAGCTGGACGTGAGTTGGTCGAAGGGCGTTTAACGGCAACAGAACCGGACCTGATTGAGTTTCCATAGCGGGGACTTGATCAGGTCCGTGCTCGCTTTATTTTTTCGCAAGAAGCCTCTTTCCTGTATCAAAAATCACCAACGCTAGTGTCCGCTTTGGGCGCAAAAGCGGACATGAAATTTTATCGTCTTGGTCGTCCGAACTCGATCCATTTTTGGTATTTCGTACGTATTGATATTGAGTGAAACAATCGAGTTAAGTTTGACATGTTCTATTTTCT